>WNGR01000983.1_pt1 | contig 31917 bp, 27 predicted proteins | sample 5407581 | NCBI WGS metagenome assembly WNGR01 (sample SAMN13153383, study PRJNA577476) | soil metagenome | isolation source: 80 cm soil or saprolite under Garry oak tree replicate 2 | place: USA:California | collected 2016-06-15
GATGTCGTCATCACCCACTCGCCCACCCTCGAGCAACGGCTGCTCATCGACCCCGGACACGCGGCGCTGCGCTGTCCATTCGTCTCGAGCCGCTTTGCCATCGTCGGACCGCCCGCCGATCCCGCGCATATCGCAACCGCCGGGACGGCGGCGGACGCGTTTCACCGGATCGCCGACGCGCGGGCGCCCTTCATCTCCCGCGCCGATTCGTCCGGCACGCATATCAAGGAGTTGTCGCTCTGGCGGTCGGCCGGTATCACGCCGCCCACGCTGAAGAACACCTGGTACGTGCAAGCCGGTGGGGATCAGGCGGCCACCCTGCGCATTGCCGACGAGCGCGGCGCGTACGCGCTCGCCGACCTGCCCACGTTTACGCGCCTCACGGGAATCGATTTGCGCGTGCTTTTCACGGCCGACACTGCGCTCGGCAATCCATACACGTTGTACGTGACTCGTTCAGCGTCGGATACCGGCGGCGCGGCGCGATTCAGCACCTGGGCCCTCGCCGATTGGCGCGCCCGGCTGCTCGCGGTGCGGTTGCCCGACGGTGAAGCGGCGTTCGCGCCGCTGGAGGGTGGATGCACTTCCCCGACTTGACTCCCCATGCGCTCGTGACGTTGACGCGGCGCGGTGTGTCCGTCATCGGCGAGCGGGAGGCGCGACTGCTGGAAGCGGTAGACCGGGTGCGATCGATCAAGGATGCCGCCTCGGAAGCCGGTATCAGCTACCGGACAGCCTGGAGCGCGATTCAACAGCTGGAAGCTGCCCTCGGCCGGCCCATGGTCGTGTCGCGGGCGGGCGGCCCGGGGGGCGGGGCGACCACCCTCACCGAGGAATGCCGGCAGCTCCTCGCGTTCTATCGGGACTTGCGGCGCACACTCGACGAAGACTTGATGCGCGCCTGGGAAGCGCCACCCCAGCGAGCGGAAGCGGGCGACTAACGCGTCAGCGCGAGTGCGTAGCCGCCCAGCGGCCGCAGCTGATAGTTCGGCTGCGCAACGCCGGTGATCGTGCCACTGTACTGACTCAGCGCGCCGATGTCCTGGATGCCAATCGTCAGAATGGTCGCGCCGGTGTTGAGCTGCCCGACGAGCGCGAACTTCGTGGACGTCCCGCCGAGCGGCTGCTGGAATAGCCGGAACCCAGAGCCGGGCACGGCGCTCGTCAGGGCCGCTGGTCCCGTGATCGTGAAGACGATCGCCGAATCCATGCCCGAATTCGGCGAGGTCAGTCGCACCTTCAACGTGCCGGGTCCCGACATCGTCGGTTCTCCCCCGCAACTCAATCCGAAGACGATCGCGGTGGCCAGCAAGGCCACGCTGCCGAGCCGTTTCATCGCGGGCCTCCTTGCCGCTGCATCGTCTGGAGCGCTGCCGCGCTCAACGGCGCGCCGGTGGCTTTGACCCACGCGAGGAAGTCGCCGATGTCGAACACCCCGTTGTTGTTGCCGAGGAAATCGAGATAGCGGACCTGATCGGCCGTGAGCGGCGACGTAGGGCCGAACAGCTGCGCCGTCACGTCGGCCGTGGCCAGCGTCGGCGCCGTCACCGACAAGGTGAACGTCCGACTCAGAGTGCCGCACGACGCGACCTGCGCCTGATAGGAGAAGTTTCCCGCCTGCCGCGGGAACCCGGAAAGGCGTCCGGTCGCGGCGTCGAGCGTCACGCCCGTCGGCAGCGCTCCCCCCGTCACGGCCCAGGCCATGGTGCTGCCGCCGCCGCTGATGCGCAGGGTGTCTGCGTAGGCGGCCCCCATGACGCCATCGGGCCGGGCACCCGCGGATGTAATCGCGGGGCTGGACCCGAAGTCCGCGGCGACGGTGTACGGGCGGCGCATCCCCAGCACCAGCGAGCTGCCTGCGGCGGTCGTGTCGCCGATCCAGCCACAGAACAGCGGTGCACTGGTCGCGGTCGCCGTCAGCGTGGTCGTGCGGTTCTCGGGAATCAACACCCCCGCCGTGAGATCGACGCCGGCCGTATCCGCCTGGACGGTGCCCCCGCCCCCCACGGTCGCTTTGAGCAGGAAATCGCGCACCACATTCGCCGTAAGCGTCCCCCCGGCCAGGGTGCCCGTGATCGGGTGGTTGATAGCGCCCCCATCCGACCAGGACACGAAATGCCAGCGCGTCCGGCCGTTTGCCGCCACCTGGCCGTCGGTGAACCCCACCGTGTGACTCGAACCCTGTTCCAACAGATCGCGGAACACGTTGAAACCCGCGGCGTCGAACTGAATGGTGGCGGTGGTATCGCTAGCGCGCGCGGTGGTCAGCGCGCCAAACCGCAGCCGGAACGACATCGTGCGATCAGTCACGAGCTGCTGGACGGAATCGATCGCCACGCCCGTAAATGATCCGTCGGCGTTTTTGAGCGACGCGGGGTTCGTGCGGAAGATGAATGCGGTGTTGCCCGTCGTGCCGGGATACAGGTCGCCGGCGTCGCCGCGATCGGAGCAGCCGGCGAATATCGACCCGGACGGACATGAGTTCCCTGCAGCGTTCGCATCGAGATTCCCGAACCCATCCGCCTGCATCAGCGCGAGGCCATGGATCGGACCCGAATTCAGCGCGTTCCCGCCCGAGCTCAGCTTCGTGAAATCGACGTGCCAGATGAGCAGGCCACCGCTGCAGCCTGGGGGATTCCCCGCCCTCTGACAATGGATGCGAATGAGCGCGCTATCGGACTGTTGCCGCTGCCTGTTCTCGAGCAGGAAGTATTCCCCGCGGGGGTTCGATCCCTGAACCGCGACGTAATACGCGGTGTCGGACAAGGGGGCAGCGTCGAACGCATACGTGCCATTCGTCGTCAACGGCGCGAGCGTAATCCAGCCAAGCTCATTCAGCGACCACGCTTCCATCCGCGCGGGGCTTAGCGGCGAGGTGAAGCTCCCTGAGCTCATGAGCCCCCACTGGCCGATCCCCTCGGTTGGCCCGTCGGTGTCGTACAGATCGGGCAGACCGAAGCCGTGCCCCGTTTCGTGCGCCACCGTCCCGATCGGCATGATCTGCGACGTCGTACACGAGTTCGCCCCGCCCACCCCGGGCTGCAGGATGTAGTCGCTGATCTTGACCTTCTGACCCGGATGACCGGGCCAGTCATCCTGGGTCGTATCTGCCGGCAGCGCAAAACGGTGCGCCCACAAATGATTTTGCGGCGCGCTCGACGGCCCGCACTCCCCGCCCATCGCCTCGTGCATGAAGAGCACCAGAGGGACGAAGCCGGTCGCGGGGTCGACGTACTGGGAAAAGTCGATCGTGGGGTCCAGCTTCGCGATCGCCTGCTTCAGCGCCGATTGCATCCGGCGGATTGCGACATCGTCGAAGAGCCCGTTACAATTGCTCGACCCGAACGGATTCCCCGCGACGCAATCTGGGTTCGTACCACCGGTATAGTAAACCTCGTTGCTGTCGAGGGTGGCGTACCCGTACGTTTTGCCCTGAATGTCGAACACTCCGTTCGACATCTGCTGATAGAACGAACGGTAGGTGTACGGCCGTCCCGCGGCCGCGCCCGCCGGCGTAGCACCAAACAGCACGTCGTCGTAATTGGCGGCGACGAACGTCGGCGCGGGCGAGTCTTTAAACCGGAAGAGGATCGCAGGGACCTTGAGCACGCCGCTGATCTGTGTCGCCGAAGGCCCCGGACCCGCGGCTTGACTGAGTGGCGCGCCGCCCGTGATCGGCGCGGCGAGCTCGGCGAAACGTCCTGCGGCGCGCAGGCGTGCGCGCAGCGCGCGGACCTCGCGGCCTTTCTTGCGCCACACGCCATCCCGCCGGAAGTCAAATCCCGGGATTTCCCAACGCGGATGCCGCTGATCTTGCGCGACGGCGACATGCGGAGACAACGAGCACAACAGGGCTGTCACGCCCAGGAATCGGACAAAGGATGGCACCACCAAGAACCTCCGGAAGCAACGGCCTACCGTCTCGCGAGTTCCGCAATCTAGGCTATCACGCAGGAGCCTCGAAAGGCTGTGGGGAGTCTCACAAGAGCCTTGCGATTTTCGGTGAGCCGGGCTAAGCTGTACCACCGCTTACTCATAGAGACTCGAGGCTTCGTGCGCACAGAGACCCTGCAGCACATCGCGCTGTTCGACAAGTGCAAGAACTTCACCCGGGCGCGCGAGGTCCAGGCTGCGGGCCTGTATCCGTACTTCAAACCCATCTCCCGCTCCGAAGACACGGTCGTCATCATCGAAGGCCAAGAGCGGATCATGATGGGGTCGAACAACTATCTCGGCCTCACGCATCACCCCGAGGTCCTGGCAGCCGCGCGGGCGGCCCTCGAGCGGTACGGCTCGGGCTGCACCGGCAGCCGCTTCCTCAACGGCACGCTCGATCTCCACGAACAGCTCGAGACCGAGTTGGCCGAGTTCTTCGGCAAGGAATCCTGTCTCGTCTTCTCGACCGGATATCAGGCGAACCTCGGCGTGATTTCCGGGCTCGTCGGCCGCACCGACGTGGTATTCCTCGACAAGCTCGACCACGCGTCGATCGTCGACGGCGCCAAGATGTCGCACGGCGAGACGATGCGGTTCAATCACGGCGACCTGGCCGGCCTCGAGCGCAAGCTGCAGCGGCTGCCCGAAGGCACCGGCACGATGGTCATCGTGGACGGCATCTATTCAATGGAAGGCGACATCGCCGATGTGCCCGGCCTGCTGCGGATTTGCCAGAAATACGGCGCCGCGCTCGCCATCGACGATGCGCACTCGGTGGGCGTGCTCGGCCCGAACGGCGAGGGGACGGCGGCCCATTTCGACCTCGTGGACGAGGTCGACTTGATCGTGGGCACGTTCTCGAAGTCGCTCGCGTCGATCGGGGGCTTTGCGGTGGGGTCGGAGAACGTCATCCACTACCTGCGGCACCACTCCCGGCCTCTGATCTTCACCGCCGCCCTGCCGCCCTCCAACACGGCCGGCGTGCTCGCCGCGCTGCACGTCCTGCAGCGCGAGCCGGAGCGGCGTGAGCAGCTGTGGCGCAATACGCGGCGCCTCCAGGACGGGATGCGCGCCCTCGGCTTCGACATCGGCCCCACGGAGACACCCATCATCCCCGTGCTCATTGGGCCGCTCGAGAAGACGTTCCTCTTCTGGCGCAAGCTGTTCGACGCCGGGGTGTTCACGAACCCGGTGGTCCCGCCCGCGGTGCCGCCGTCACAGTGCCGCCTGCGCACCAGCCTGATGGCGACCCACACGGCCGATCAGATCGACCTCGCCCTCGAGGTGTTCGGCCGCCTCGGAAAAGAGCTGGGGGTCATCTGACCGCAGTGGAGGTCACGCCCGTCCCCGCGGGGGGCGGGCGGGATCTCGATCGCTTCATCGCCTTTCCGTACGACCACTATCGCGACGATCCGTTGTGGGTGCCACAGCTGCGCCGCGACATGCGCACGCTTTTGACACCCGCCAAGAATCCCTTCTTCCAGCACGCTGAGGCGCAATACTGGACGGCCCGACGGTCCGATGGTCGGACGGTCGGACGGATCGCCGCGATCAAGAATGACATGCATAACAAGGAACACAACGACAAAGTCGGCTTCTACGGCTTCTTTGAATCGATCGACGACCAGCAGGTCGCGAATGCCCTGTGGAATACAGCGGGCGCGTGGTTGAAGCAGCGCGGCTTCGACACCATGCGGGGACCCATGAGCCCTTCGATCAACGATGAGTGCGGCCTCTTGATCAAAAACAACGGGATGCCGCCGTCGTTAATGATGCCGTACAACCCTCCCTACTACGAGGCACTCCACGAGCGGTACGGTTTCACGAAAGCGAAAGACCTGCTCGCCTTTGAAGGTGGCGGCTCGGCGAAGCCACCGGAGCGATTCCGGCGCCTGGCCCAGCGCGTGGCGCAACGCGCGGGAATCACGCTGCGCCCGCTGAACAAGAAACGGTTCGCCGCAGAGGTCGAGCTCGTGAAGGCGCTGTACAACAAGGCGTGGGAGAAAAACTGGGGTTTTGTGCCGCTGACGGAAGCGGAAATCGATCACCTCGCCAAACAGCTGAAGCCGATCGTGATCCCCGATCTGGTCGTCTTCGCCGAGCGCGCCGGTCAGGTCGTCGGATTCGGCGTCGCCCTGCCCGATTTCAATCTCGCGCTGCTGCACAATCGCTCGGGCCGCTTCTTCCCGGGGATCCTCAAGGTCCTGTGGTATTCCCGCAAGATCCACCGTGCGCGCGTCCTGTTGCTGGGTGTCGTCCCGGAATTGCGCGGCAAAGGGATCGACGGAATGCTGTACGACTGGGTCTGGCAGGCCTGCGTCCAACACGGCATGCCGAATGGCGAAGGCGGGTGGATCTTGGAAGACAACGGGCCGATGACCAAGGCCTCGCTGCAGCTTGGATTCCACGTCTCCAAGACCTACCGGGTTTACGACAAGCCGCTGTGAACGTATTTGTGACCGGTGGCACCGGCTTCGTCGGTGCTCACCTGGTCAAGGCGCTGCGCGCGCGCGGTGATGCCGTCGCCGCGCTGGTGCGGCGCCCGGCGCTGGCCGCCGAGCTCGGCTGGGGGTCCGACGTTCGGCTCGTGTCCGGCGATCTCGACCATGAGGCCGCGCTCCGGGAAGGCTGCACGGGCGCCGAGCTGGTCTTTCATGTCGCAGGAAAAATCGTGGCCAGGAGTCCCGCGGAGTTCATGGCGACCAACCGCGACGGCACGGCCAATGTGCTGGAAGCGGCGCGGGACGCCGGCGTGCGACGCTTCGTGCACATCTCGTCCCTCGCCGTCGCCGGTCCCACGACGCCGGGCTACCCGATCGCCGAGGAGCGGCCGCCCGCTCCCATCACCGATTACGGACGCTCGAAACTCGCGGCGGAGCTGCTCGTGCGCGCGATGCCGATGGAATGGACGATCGTGCGGCCGCCGGTGGTGTACGGAGAGTGGGACCGCGGGACGCTTACGGTGTTTCGGCTGGCCCAGCGCGGTGTGGTCCCCGTGTTCGGTGACGGATCGCAGGAACTGTCAGTCATTCATGCCGAGGATCTCGCACGGGCGTTGATCGCCGCCGCGGTGACCGAGGCGACAGCGCGGCGCGTCTATTTCGCGACGCATCCGGTACCCATCACGAGCCGCGACTTCGTGCGTCGCGTCGGGGACGCGGTCGGTACCCATCCGCGCATCATCCCCATGCCTCCGTTCGTCGTGCGCGGCGTGCTCTGGGCGACAGGCACCCTTGCGCATCTGGCAGGCCGCGCCACCTTGCTGTCGGCCGATAAAGGGAACGAGTACCTGGCGCCGGCGTGGACCTGCCGAGGCGACGCCCTGACGCGAGACACCGGTTGGCACGCGGAGATCGAGCTCGAAACCGGACTGCGCCGGGCAGCGAATTGGTATCGGGAGGTGGGATGGCTGTGAAGACGCTGTGGCGTGGGTTTACAGCGATCGATATCGCGACGGCGGCCTACGTCGTCGTCGCGACGGGCGCCGTGCTGCTCTCATTCCGCGGAGACGGCATCCGGGGGTGGCCCTGGGTGCTGAGCGCGCACGCGCTGATCGCAGCGCTGGTGCTGCTCGCGCCGCGGGCCCGCACGACCGGCCCCGTCGGGCGGTTCCTGGGCGACTGGTATCCCATGCTGCTGCTCCCCGCGCTGTACGGCGAGATCGGTATCCTCACGCTGAGCGCCGGCTTCCAGAACGATCTGCTCATCCAGCGGCTCGAGACGTGGGTCTTCGGCTCGCAGATCTCGTATCGGTGGATTCGCGAGTCACCCAATGCCGTGCTGTCGTGGTTTCTGCACGCCTGCTACCTCGCCTATTACCCGATCCTCTACGCGTCGCCCTTCGCGCTCTGGATGGTAGGCCGCCGCGACGCGTCGCGCCACACGATCTTCGCCGTCATGGCGACCTTCTACCTCTGTTACGTGGTCTTCCTCTTCTTCCCGGTTGCGGGACCGCGCTATGCATTCGACGGCGCGCACAACATCGCGACCGAAGTCGGCCCGGCGCGCGTCGCCGCCTGGTTGCTGGATCGGGGAGATTCCTGGGGCGCGGCGTTCCCGTCATCGCACGTCGCGGCGTCCGTCGTCGCCACCGGCATGGCGCTGCGCTATTGGCGCGCCCTCGGGCTCGTGCTCCTACCCTTCACCGCCGGGCTCATTCTGGCCGTGGTGTATGGACAATTCCATTACGCGGTGGACGCGCTGGCCGGGTTGATGGTGGCCGCGCTGATGCTCGGGATCATGCAGACCGCTGAGGCGACCGCGCCGCGGCGCCTGCCCGTCGGCGATTACGGGGTGGAGTCCGGCAGTAGCGTCTAATGGTCCATGTGCATGTGGGACATCGGCATGCTCACCGCCGGTTTCCCCACGGGTCCCATGAAGTGCCGCAGGTCCCGTTGATACAGCGAATCGCTCGTCGCGGCCGCCGGCCACACCGCCGTGCGATCGGGCATGAAGAGACCACCCACCACGCCCATCCCCCCGTTGGGAATCACATGTCCCGTGGGGTTCTCATAGATCACACGCACGCGGTAACGGTGCGTCGGCGTGATGCGCAGACCGAGCCTGGTGACACCATAGAGTGCCGTGATGGGCACGGCGCTGGGCTCCCCGAGCGGCGCCGGTGCGGGCTCTCCATGCCACAGCCGTTTGCCGGTCGTCGCATCCCAGAATTCGATCGTGCGGCCGTACTGGTGCATGTGCCCGCCGATGACGACCAGCTTGCCGTCCACCGCCGGGCTCCCCTCATAGAAGCGCTCGCTGCGGCCGGGCGGCAGGTCAAATGACTTGTCGCCCACCGGAAACGCGACGTCGAGCTGCCAGGGCATCACGGAAAACAGCGGCCACGGCCGATGCTCGGGCACGTAGCTCAGGATCAGCCGGACCCGGACGCCGCGATATCCCACCGCCGTAGGATTGTGGATCATGGCATTCGCGAGAATGCGCTCGCCGGCGCGAACGCGCGCGCCAAACAACAGCCAGGGAAAGCGGATTTCGCCCGTTTCCCTACCCGACGCCAGAATGCGCCGTGAAATCGGCAGGAACAGCTCGCGCTCGCCCGGATCCATCACATTCATGTGATGCAGCAGCTCCGTGGGCAGCTTGCGGCCGGTCTCGTCGATCAGCTCCGCGTGGAGCGCGTAGACCGATCCGTTTACCGGGAACTCCCCGACCGACGCCGGCTCATCCACGACGGTGCCCGCCGGCAAGTCAACCGGCGGCAGCTCCAGCAACAGCTCATTGCGACGGGCGGTCGGCGTGATGGTGGTGCGCTCGAGGTCGCTCCAATCGCCGGTTGGAGCGGGCGGCGGCACGGGGACGGCGCTCGCGGCGTACACAGCAGCGGCCAGACGGAGCGCGGCTACGACCACGAAGACACGTGGAGGCATCGGTTCCCTCACCGAACCAACGGTTCCGGCACTGTAGCGAGTTTGGAAAAGGGAACGCCATCGAGAACGAGATCGGATGGGGCGGTGATGTCGAGGCGCTCCAATATCGTCGGCATCAGATCTACTGTACGGATGGCCGCGTGCGGAAGAACCACGCTGGCGGCGATGGGCACCTCCATATGTTCCGCTATGAGACTGCCGTGTCCCGCCCGGTGTTCGGGGACTTCCCACGGACCCCGGAAATCGGCGCCCCGCGCCGCCGCCAGGACGAGATCGCCCGCTCGGACGGTCTGAAACAGCTGCAACAGTTGGCGGGGGGCGTCCGGCACAGCGGTCTCCCGGGTGCGTGCGAGAAGGTCGCGGTCGTCGAGTTCAACGTAGCCGCCCAGCCCCAATGGATCGCCCGTCTCGGGCTGGTAGCGAATTAAGCCCAACGCCTCAGTTAACCGCGCGCGGGCGTTGCGGGTTCGGACGACCACACCGCCGGCGTCGCCTCCCCCCCGGCAGGCCGCGAGCTGCACCGCCGGCAATGCCAGCAGGCGCTCCAGGATCGCCGCGGGGATCTCGGGCTCGGTCAGCGGCCGCTCGCGACCCGAGCGCGGATCGAAATAGAGCTGAACGCTGGCGTTCCCCGACACCATCGTCGCGACGCGGGCGCCCCGGCGCCACACATGCACGGGGTGTCGCAACGTGCGGACGCCACTCGCCTCGAGGAGCGTCGCCGTGTCGGAATGCTCGCGCATCGCCGTCATGCCGTGGTCGGACACGACGAAGAATTCCGGCAGCTCACCGCCCCGCTGTTGGACGCGCGCGACGAAAGCGCCCAGCGCGCGATCGACCAGCCGATAGCTCTCGAGTACCGCCGGATGCCGCGGGTCTTTGAGGTGCGAGATCCCATCGACACCGGGGAAGACGACGAAGAGGAAGCGCCACGGTTCCAGGGCGGCGTCCAACCAGGCGCGCGCCACGGCCCGATCGAGTGCCGGATAGGTCCCGAGGTAGTGTGCCGCGGCCCCCAGGACGGCCCGCCTGACCGCGATGCGATTGCCCCTCGGACCCAGGCCCCGGGTGAGCGGCGTGCAGATCGCGATGCTCTGCGGGACGAGGTCGAACAGCGATGGCGCGGGCGTGATGTCGCCGTTCAACCAGCCGCCCTGAACCCCGCAGTAGCTGCGCGCGGCGCGCCATTGCTCCCGCCAGCCGCCCGCGGCACCGCGACGATCGAGCCAGCGAATCCCGGGAATGCCCACGCTCCCGGGATACCGCCCGAACAGGAACGGGATGTACGCGACGCCCGTGGTCGAGGGGAACACCGTCGTGCCGGTCGTGAGTCCGCCCCGCTCGATGACCCAGCGAGACAGATTCGGAAGGTCACCACGACCGAGCAGCTCCCGCAGCACATCGACGCGGGCGCCATCAATGAGCACCAGAACCGCTCTCATCCTGTCGACGAATGTAAGACAAGAAAGCGGCCCCGGCATCCACCGGGGCCGCTCACTTTCGTCGTCGACAACACGACTACTCGACCTTGATGGCGATCTTCATGCCAAGGGTCAGGTGCGGCGTGCAATAGCCCTTGTAGGTCCCCTTGGGGGCGTTGGCGAACGACACCTCGTACGTCTCGTTTGGCTGCGTCAGGAACGGCCCCGAAAGGTTGTCGACGGTGTTCTTCATGCCCGCGGTGAGTGCGGCCGCGCCGCCCGCCGGAACCGAATCCGACCAGAACGTGATGTTGTGTGGGCCGCCCGCGACATTCGTAAAGCGCACCGTCGCGCCGGCAGGGATCGTGATCGAGCTCGGCTCGAAGCCGGCGCGGGTGCTGCCGTTACCGGTCATTTTCACTTCGACGACGGGACCGCTCGGTGCCGCGGCGCCTGCGGGCGCTGCGGGCGGCGCACTTGGCGTTTGGCTCTGGTTCTGCTCGCCCTTTGAACAGGCGAGTGCGCCGATGGCAACGACGGTCGTGAGCAAAGCGAAGCGCATTGCGGGAGTCCTCCGGACGGGGGCGAGGTAGGGCCTGGTGTGGCTGCTGAGATCGCTTGTGAACTGTTTCACAATAGCGGTCAATATAGAAGGGGGACCCCAAAACGGGAGCCCTCCAAAAACAGGGGAATCCCCTAAGCATTGCGTTTCCGATCGTAACTTCAATATTGGGGCGCCTTTTTCCCACCCCCTTCAACGTTGGAGGAGTTCCGTGCAACGGACGTTTGCGATGCTCGTACTCATAGCCAGCGCGGCGACAACGGCCCGGGCTCAGAGCTGGCATTCCGAATTCGGAATCCAGAGCGGCTATTCCCGCATCAAAGCGGCCGGGACGAATGCCCCGGATCACATCGACCTCTTTGGCGTTCCCGGCTTCAACCTGCCCGGCGTACTGCCCGGAGGCGCGTCGTTGTTCGCGATCCTGCCGTGGAAGAACAAGATCGCGTTTGAAACCTCAGTCAGCGCCCTCCAAGGCAATGCACTCGGCATTTTGGGCGACGCCACGTTCTTCAATCTTGGCGTCCGCGGCGATTACGCCATCACGCCCAAGGTCTATGCGGCCGCCGGCGGAGCGGTCAATTGGGTGGAAACCGGTGGCCAGCACGAGACGCAACTCGGCCTCGTCGCGGCAGCGGGGTATCGCTTTGGTTTCGTTCGCGGCTTGCGCGGCCGGGTTGAGGCCAGCGCGCGGTTCTACGGGAAGTCCAACCTGCTTTCGCCGGTCGACGTCTATGCCCTGGAGTTCGGCGTATCGAAGCAGCTTGGGGCAGGCGCGCGCACGAGCGCGCCGGCGCGCGCGTCCACGCGCGCGTGGCAGCCGATGCTCGGCGTGCAGGGCGGCTACACTCGCTCACATAGCGTCGGCGGCGGTGCGGACTTGACCGCGGTATCAGTTCCAGGCCTTGGCGGTGCGGTCACGGTCCTCGGGACGCCGGCAGGGCCACCGATCCTGTTCGCGATCCTTCCCATCGGACGCAAGATCGCGGTCGAGCCCGGGCTGGACATCTCTCGGATCCAGACGTCAGGCACAACCAGCTTTGGCGGCAACACGTCCGCGCGGTTGGACTATGCCGTCTCTGGAGGCTGGTATGCGGCCGCAGGCGGCAACCTCGTGTACATCAAGACGACCGGTTCAAGCAGCGAGACGGTGACGGGAATGAACCTCGCCTGGGGATACCGCTTCCCGTTTAGCAGTGGGCTGGGCGGCCGGTTCGAAATCGACTACACGATGATGAGGAAGAACGACAATCTCTTCTTACCGCCCACGAATACGCTGGGACTCCAATTCGGCGCGACAATGCCGTTGAGATAACAACACCGTTCCTGTTCGATGCGCGGCCCCCGGCACCGGGGGCCGTTGCGTTTTCGGCCGGGCGGGACGACACTACCGCCATGCCGGACTCTTCCCTGCCCCAGATTCCGCCGCAGGAGCTCGCGGAGCGGCTCGATCGCGGGGAGGCGCTCCAGATACTCGACGTGCGGGCGCCCCATAAAGTCGAACGCGGCCACATCGTCCTCGGGTCCGAGCTCGACTTTCATGCCCATCCGAACTCCAAGCTCTTCGCGCTGCCCGACCTCGGCACACTCCACCTCGATACCACTCGACCGGTCGCCGTCGTCTGCGGTCATGGCAACTCGAGCAAGCAAGCCACGGCGTTTCTGCGTGAGCGCGGCTACGAGGCGTATTCGGTCATCGGCGGGATGGCCGCCTGGGAAACGGTGTACGTCGCGCGCCGGCTGTCGCCCACGCCTTCCCTGTCGCACGTGGTACAGCTCGATCGCGTCGGAAAAGGGGCGCTGAGTTATGTGCTCGTGAGTGACGGTGACGCCGTCGTCGTCGATCCCGGCAGGCACCTGGAACGCTACGACGCGCTGCTGGCGGAGCTGGGCGCGACACCCGCCGCGGTGGTCGACACGCACATTCATGCCGACTACGTCAGCGGCGCACGCGCGGCAGCCGCCCGCTGGCAGGTGCCGTACTTCCTGCATCCCGACGACGCCGTTTCTCCCTATGATCAGACGCCGGGCAAACTCACCTACCAGGCGCTGAGTGATGGCGACACGATCGCGTTTGGGCGTGCCACGCTGCGCGCCGCCCACGTCCCTGGCCATACCCTCGGCAGCGTGGCGTTGCTGGCCGACGAGGGCCTCGTGCTCACGGGCGATTTCCTGTTCGTGAAATCCGTGGGGCGGCCCGATCTCGCCGGACAGACGGAGTCGTGGACCAAGCTCCTCTGGCACTCCCTGGAGCACGCGCGACAGTCATGGCCGGGCGATCTGCAGGTGCTCCCGGCTCATTATGGGAGCGAGTCCGAGCGGCGTGCCGACCGCGCAATTGCAGCGCGCTTCGATGTGATCAGCGCCACAAATGGCGCTGCCGCGATCCAGGACGAACGACAGTTCCTGCAGTGGGTCAAAGATCACGTCACGACGTTTCCCGACGCGTACCGCACAATTAAGGAAGCAAACCTCGGCCTCGTCAGGCTCACGGAGCCCGACATCGACATCCTGGAGTCCGGCCCCAATCAGTGCGCCGTAGGCTAGCCTAAGCACGCGGTGTGCACGCTTCGGGGGGATGCCCGTCTCTCATGGCGTCCTTCACCGGAGTCCACCATGCAGGTCTCGCGTGTGCTGGGGGCAGCCGCCCTCCTTGGCGCCCTTTCGTCCCCGATCCTCGCCCAAGGCTGGATCGATCCCGTTCGGCCCGTCCCCCAGAGCAACGGGCGCATCGAGCGGCTCCGCAGCACCGTGCAAGTCGACATCAGCGGGCGTGTCGCCCGCGTGACGGTGGAAGAGTGGTTTCGCAACAACGGTCCCGTCCTCGACGAGGGGATGTACCACTTCCCTGTACCAGGCGAGGCCGTGTTCTCGAGCTACTCCCTCTGGCAGGGCGATCAGGAATTGCGCGGCGAGGCGATGGATGCGGCGCAAGCGCGATCGATCTACGAAACGATCGTGCGCCAGAAGCGCGATCCCGCGCTGATCGAGCTCGCGGGTCAAGGGTTGATCCGCGCGCGCGTCTTCCCCATCGCGCCGGGCGAAACGCGGAAGATCACGCTCAAGTACACGCAGCTCCTCGACCGCGCCGGTGATGCCTGGCGGTTCCGCTACCTTGGCGACCGCAATCGCCAGAGCGCACCGCGCAGCTTCCGCCTGGAAGTCGATAGCGCTGCACGCTTCGGCGATCCGTATTCGCCGACTCATCAGGTTCAGGTCACGCGCCGCGATAACCGCCTCGAAGTGACACTCGGCGATAACGCCGCGGGTGGGGACTTCGAGCTGCTGCTCCCCCTCGCCCGCGGGCTGATTGGCCTGTCGCTCATTCCTCATCATCCCGTCGGCGAGGAAGGCTATTTCATGCTGCTGCTCGCGCCCGGCGCGGCCGCCGACGCGGCGGCGTTACGGCGTGATCTCGTCGCCGTGATCGACGTGTCCGGCTCGATGTCGGGCGAGAAGATCCAGCAGGCCCGGTCCGCGCTGATTCAGCTCCTCGGTTCGCTACGGGAAGGCGACCGGTTCCGGCTCGTGGCATTCTCGGGCGGCGTGCGTCGCTACGCGGAGGGATGGACCAACTTCACGACCGAAACGCGACGCGACGCAGAGGGCTGGATTCGTGGTCTCGACGCGGAGGGCGGAACGAATATCGCGGGCGCGCTCACGGAAGCGTTCGCGCAGGCGCCCGCCGAGCAGTCGCTGGGCGTCGTCGTGTTCCTGACCGACGGCCAGGCGAGCACCGGCGAGACGGATCCCGAGCGGATCGTCCAGAGCGCTGAGCAGGGCCGCGGAAAGTTCCGGGTGTTCTCGTTCGGCGTCGGCGACGATGTGAATACGTATCTCCTCGATCGGCTGACCGAGCGCGCGCGGGGAACGACCGAATACATCCGGCCGGGCGAAAGCATCGAGCGCGCCGTCGGCGCGTTGGCTGCCAAAGTCGCCAGTCCGGTGCTCACCGACGTCACGATCTCAGCGGGCTCAGGGGTTGAGCTGTATGACATGCAGCCCGGGAACCTGCCGGACCTGTTTGCGGGAGACGAGATGGTCGTCTTCGGGAGATACCGTGGAGTGGGGAGTGGGGAGTGGACTGTGACGGTGCAAGGTCGCCGTAACGGCCGGCAGGAAGAGTTTCGGACGAGCGTGGGGGATCACGAGAACGCCGACGCGCGCTACATCGAGCAGCTGTGGGCCGCGCGAAAGGCGGGCGCGCTGTCGCGCGAGATCCGCTTGCGTGGCCAGACGCAGGAGATCATGGACGCCCTGAAACAACTCGCGCTGCGGTACGCGATCTTGACCGAGTACACCTCGTATCTCGTGCAGGAGCCCACGGTCGCGCTGCGCCGCCAGGCCGAGAATCGCGTGATGCAGGCGCCCGCTGCGGCGCCCGTCGATCAGGCCGGCGCGGGCTTCATCGGGCGCGCGGCGCAGGAGAAATCGATGGCCGACGCGTTCCGTCTCGATGCGGTCGTCGTGACCGGGACCGCCACTGCGTCCGAGCTGGATGAAATGCGGCGGGCGCGCGCGGGTATCAACCCCACCCAGCGGATCGGGGGACGGCTCTTCATCATGCGCGACAGCACGTGGACCGACCTCGGCCACGGCGACTCGCTGCACGTGGTCAGCATCGCGCCATATAGCGAGGCATACTTCGCCTTGCTGAAACTCCTCCCAGATCTGCGGGAGGCGGCCGCGCTCGAGCCGGCGGTCCTGGTGGCCGGGCGGCACGCGAGCATCAAAATTGGAGCGGGTGGAAAGACACGGTGGAACCCCGGTGAATTGGAGCGCCTGGTGAGAGAGTTTCGCGGATGAGCACGTGCGGCGTGCGGCGTGCGGCATTGCTGCGCCGCACGCTCCACGCGTCACGCCGCATGTAATTATGCCTGACGACATCGCCGAAGTGTATCGCAACACCTATCCCGCGCTCGTGCGCTTCCTGTACCGCAAGGTCTGGGACGCCGAGCGTGCGGAGGATCTCGCGCAAGAAGCGTTCGCGCGCGCACTCGTACATCGGCCGGAGAATACGCGGGGATGGCTCTTTGTGGTGGCGGCCAACATGGCACGTGACGAAGCGCGGCGGGCGGCGCGGGAAAAGCGCCACCTTACGCTGCTGAAGAGTGAGCCGGACGCGGTCCACACGTCGCCCGAGGAAGAGATCGATGCCGCGACGGACGCAGTGCGCGTCCGTGCAGCGCTCGAGCAGCTGACCCCACGGGACCGCGAAGCATTGCTCCTCTGGGACGCGGGGATGTCATACGACCAGATCGCCGCACAGACGGGATTGGCGCGCGGCGCGATCGGCACCACGCTGGCGCGAGCGCGCCGGAGACTGGTCGAAGCCTATGACGCGGGACGGGAAGGAGGAGAGCATGTCGCACGTGGATGAGGGAACCCTGCACGCGTACCTCGATGGCGAGCTGCCCTCCGTCGAGCGGGCAGCGGTCGACCGTCACATCGCTGAATGCGCGACGTGCCGAGCGAGTCTCGCCGAGGAGCGGGCCCTGCTGGAGCGGGCCAGTGCTTTGCTGGGATCGGCGCGACCCGTCGAACGCCCGGCGCCACCGTTCGAACAGCTGCGCCGTGCGCCACAGCGGTCGTCGTGGCGTGTGCGCAGATCGGTTGCGTGGGCCGCCTCGATCGTCCTGGCGCTCGGGCTCGGCTACTACATCCGGAACCCGGAATTCCGCATCGCACCGCAGGCGGCGCCACAGCCCGTGAGCGTCGCGCAGAATCGCGCAGCAGCACCGCCGCAGGAAGAGAAAGCGGTCGCGCGTCTCCAACCGAGCCCCGCAGGTCGCCGTCCGCCCCCGCCCCCGCCCGCCCCGCCCGCCGATGAGCTGGCGTTTGCCGAACGGCAGCGCGAAGCAGGCGTTGTCGCGAGTGCGCCCGTTGCACGAGCCGACAGTGGGGCGCCAAGACAGCCTCTGCACCTGGACCCGGTAGTCGTGACGGGCCGTGCTGCCGCGAACGCTGCTGCTGCTGCTCCCGCGCCACAAGATCGCTCGACCCTGACCGAGTGGCCGATTATCAGCCGGAGCGCCGCACGTTCGCTCCTCGGCACCGACCCCGTCGGGCTTCCTGGCCTCGCGACGCGGAGAATCCGGCGCAGTCCCCGAACCGATGGCACGGTCGTCGTCGAACAGGCGCTCGATTCAGCTACGTTCATTCAGATCTTCCAACGGCCTGCGAGCCCTGCGGCACTTTACGACTCAGCACAGGGATACGCTCGCGGATTCGAGCGTTCGCGCACCGATCGACTACTCGCACGTTTTGTGGGAAGGTTGCGGGTGGAGATTGCCGGCCCCGTGTCGGCGGACTCGCTCAACCGCCTGCTCGAGCAGGTCGCGCCACTGCCCTAAGACTCGCCGCGCCTCCACCCGATCAGCTCGGCGACGACGCTGACGGCGATCTCTTCAGGGGTGACGGCGCCGATGGGGAGCCCGACGGGCACCCGGACCCGCTGCAGGCTCTTCGCCGGAACGCCGGCCGCCTTGAGCCCCTTCGTGACGACGATCTTTTTGCGCCGGCTGCCGAGCAACCCGACGTATCCGGCAGGCGACGCCGCGACGCGCTCCAGAATCAGAGCGTCGTTGCGATGGCCGCGCGTCGCGATGACGACGGCATCGGCGGACGACAGCGGATAGCGCGCCATGGCGGTTTCGACATCCGCGGCCAGCACGGCGACTGCGGCGTCAAAGCGCGACGCGTCGGCGTACTCAGGGCGATCGTCGATCACGACGACCCGGAAGCCGGCCGCAGCGGCCGCGCGCGCGATCGCGGCGCCTACGTGCCCCGCGCCAAAGACGAGCACGCGCGGCGGCTGAATCAATCGCTCTTCGACGAACCGGCCATCGCGCGTGAGCGTTGCCGCCGCTCCGGAAAACCCGGCGCGCGCCAGCGGCGCGAATGTCTTCACCGGCTTCCCAGCGTCGGTCCACTCGGTGGCGGTGCGGACCAATCCCGACTCAGCGGCCGCGGCTGCGTCGAGCACGCGGACGTAGGCTTCGTCCGCGACCAATGGCTCGACAAAGATGTCGACGGTGCCGCCGCAGGAGAGGCCGAGGTCGCCCGCGAGATCCGCGTTCAGGTGGTGCGTCAGCAGCGCGGGACGGTGGCGGGCCTGCGCGTCCAGCGCCGCACCGATGACATCGGCCTCCACGCAGCCGCCGCCCACCGAGCCGATCAATCGGCCTTCCGAGCCCACCAGCATCTTGGTTCCGGCGGGAACGGGGGTCGAGCCGCGCGCGCGCGCGACGGTCGCGAGTGCGCCCGCGCGGTTTTGGCGGATGAGATCCGCAGCGGCCTGCCAGACGTTCATAGATCAGAAACTAAACTCCCGGGGCGAGATCTGCCCCGGGAGAGTCCAGCACTCACGACCAGAGGTTACGGCGTGACGACGAGGGTCCCGCTCATCCCTTGGGCTGCGTGAATCGTGCAGTGATAGGTGTAGGTCCCAGCCTGCACTGTGGGCGAATAGTCGGGGTCGCCTGCCGCCCGGTTGCCAGAAGCCGTCGGTGTCGTCGGCCCCGAAATCCAGGTCACGTTGTGCGTGACCGCGCCCGTCACCCAATGGAAAGTGATCGTGCCCGCCGGGATGGTATCCGGCGTGGGCGAGAAGGAATTGTTGTCAACGTCGATCGTCGTCGAATGTCCGCCCGGAGGCGGCGGTGGCGGGGCCGGAGGTGGCGGCGGGGGAGGGCTACCATAACTCGTGCTGTTCCCGCACGCCGCTGCTACAGCAATCGCCGCAATCACGAGCAAACGAACCAACGGCATGGAGCCTCCATGGAGGAAGTAGGGGTCACAGTCGTACACCGCTCTGTGTGAAACGAGTCCGGTGCTGTCGTAAAGTGGTACGGCGCTACTGGTGCCGCTAGGGCGCTAGTGCTGCTCGCGCTCCAGGGCGTCCGTCGCAAGACGCGGCGAGATGATGGGATAGCGACCGGCGAACCACGACCAGGACAGGAAGAAGAGACCGCCGAAGAACAATGCGGTGCCGATCTCGGGCACGCCGATCGCGGGCCCGGCGCCGTGATTGATCGCGGGCACGACTTCGAGATAGCGCTCGAGCCAGATGCCAGCGAGGCTCACGAGCGCAAAGCCGACCATCGTCGGCGCGAACAGCTTGGGCTTCACGCCGAGCAATCCGATAAAGGGAATCAGGAAGACGAGCAGGAATACTGCGATGCCCACGGGGCGCCACAGCCCCGACAGACGGTAAAAGATGAAGTACGTCTCCTCGGGCAGATTGCCGTACCAGATCACCAGGTACTGCGACCACATCAGGTAGGCCCAGAAGACCGTGAACCCAAAACAGAGTTTGCCGAGGTCGTGCTGTTGGCGTGTCGTGTAGATGCCGGTGAGACCCATGGCGCGGCGCAACACGATGGACAGCACGGCCAGCATCATCAGCCCGGCGAGGAAGCTCCCCATGAAATAGAACGCACCGAACAGGTTGCTGACCCACTTCGTCGACAACGCCATGATCAAATCGTAGCCGAGCAGGCTGTGGCCAAACGCGTAGGCGAGGATCAGGATCGCGGCGTCACGCGAGATGCGAGCAGCGTCTTCCGTGCGGGCCACCGCTTCGCCACCGGTCAGCTCGCGGGCATCGGGCGCCGTGTCGTGGCGGACGAAGCGCCACGAGAGCCACGACAGCACGGCGAGGATCGCCCCATTGCGCACGAAGAACCATTTGTTCGTGAGCCACCAGCCGATCTCGGGACGGGGCTCGTGAATCCAGGTGAAGATGTATTGCCGCCCGATGAACAACCCGACAAACAGGAGCAGGGCGACCGTGGTGAAGGCAGCGCCCGCCTCCGCGAAGCGGATGATGACGCCCGACCAGTGGCCCTTGGCCAGCTTCTGGGTCGCGGCAAACACGACCATGCCCTGCGCGAGACCCACCCAGAACACGAAGTTCGCGTGGTACGCCCACCACGTCCGTTCGGGATGTCCGCCGCGCAGGCCCAACACGACGATGATGCCGCCCAGAATCGCGGCGATCGCGCCGAACAGCGCGAACCGCGCCACTGGTGCCTGGCGCGCCTTCTGAACGAGGTCCGAGCGGCTAATCGTCGCGGTGCTCAGTGGCCCCCCCGCCACGGGCGTTCAGCTGCAAGCTGCGCACGTAGTTGACGACATCCCAGCGGTCGGTGCCGTGAATCTTGTCGCCGTAGCGCGGCATCAGGCCGCGGCCCATCCGCTGGGCTTCGACGATCATCCCGTAGATCGCGCCGTCGGTCATCCTGGGCCGCGTCGGATCGACGAGCGACGGAATGCCCGGGAATGGGCCCCCGCCCGCCAGCGACACGGGCCCGTTGCCCTGCCCCCGCTCGCCGTGACACACCAGGCAATAGGTCTGATAGACCCACTGCCCGCGATTGAGCGACTCGGCGGTGCGGGTCCGCGGATTCGTCAACCGATCGGCCGTCTCGCGCGTGAGCGGCAGCTCGGCGCCGGACACGGGGACCGCACCGACGACTGGCGGAATCGGGCGGGCGTACGGCTTGATGTTGCGCTGGTGCCGCATCGTCGCGAACCAGCCGACTTTGTGCACGACGGTGTCTGGGTTGCAACCAAGGGCGGCAAGGGCGGCAAGGGCGGCAACGGCGGCGCGCAGTCTACCCACGGCGCACTTCCTCCGCACCCGCAGCGCGCAGCAGCGACTCGATTTTCGCGACCTTGTCGGCGCCGCCGGGCACGAAGATGCCGAACTTGTCGTTGGTGAAGCGCGCATCGTATTGGATGGTGCCCGCGCGCCGCGCCGCAAACATCGCGTTGAAGAGAATGCCGAGGATCGTCGAGAGCGCCCCGAACAGGATGGTCATCTCGAACATGATGACGACGTAGGGCGGGATCGAGCCGACGGGCTTGCCGCCGACGACGATCGGCCAGTCACCCGACATCCACAACGTCAGCCACGCCCCGATGGAGCACCCGGCGATGCCGCCGACCAGGGTGAACATGCGCACCGGGCTCACCGCCTGGCCGAGCGCGTCTTCGATTTCGTGGCGCGGGATCGGCGAGTAGACCGTGAAGTCGGTATGTCCGGCCGCGCGCAGTTGCTTGATGGCCGCGAGCGTCGTGTCGAGGTGCGCGAAGACCGCGAGCACGCCGGGCGTTGGCGGCGGCCGGAACAGATCGTTCAGCGGCTTCGGGAGCGCGATCATGCGTGCGCTTTCGACGCTTTGCTGCGCGGCGGGGGAAGCACTTCCTTGACTTCGCTGATCGAGACGGCCGGGAAGTTCTTCACAAAGAGCAGGAACCACATGAAGAACCACCCGAAGCTGCCCGCCATGATGCCCCAGTCGGCCCACGTCGGATTGTAGACCGCGTTGGCCCAGGGCTCGTACGGCTCGCCCGCCAGCGACACGACGATGATCACGTAGCGCTCGAACCACATCCCGATGTTGACGAAGATCGAGATGACGAACAGCGCCGTGATGTTCGTGCGGATCTTCTTGACCCACAGCAACAACGGGAGGAACCCGTTGCAGATGTACATGGTCCAGGAGGCCCACCAAAACGGGCCGAAGGCGCGGTACCAGAACGCGGCCCGCTCGGTCGGGTTCCCGCCAAACCAGGCGATAAAGTTCTCTGTGAGGTACGAGAACCCGACGATCGAGCCGGTCAGCAGGCACAGCTTCGCCAGGTTCTCGAAATGCTTGACGGTGATCAGCTCTTCGAGGCCGAATAGCGTGCGAATCGGGGTGAGCAGCGTGATCACCATGCCGCAACCGGAATAAATCGCGCCGGCGACGAAGTACGGGGCGAAGATCGTGGCGTGCCAGCCGGGCACCAGCGCCATCGCGAAATCCCACGACACGACGCTGTGCACCGACAGGACCAGCGGCGTCGCGAGCGCGGCGAGGTACAAGTACCCCCGCGTGTAGTGGCGCCACTGTTCGTTGGACCCCGTCCACCCGATCGAGGTGAGCGCGTACAGCTTCTTGCGCCACCCCGTCGCCAGGTCGCGGACCGCCGCGATGTCGGGGATCAAGCCCATGATCAGGAACAGGGTCGAAACGGTGAAGTACGTCCCGATCGCGAACTCGTCCCAGATGAGCGGCGACTTGAAGTTGGGCCAGAGGCCGCGCTCGTTCGGGTACGGAATCAGCCAGTAGAAGTACCACTGGCGGCCGATGTGAATGAGCGGGAACAGCCCGGCCGTCATCACGGCGAACACCGTCATCGCCTCGGCGGTGCGGTACACCGCGGTGCGCCATCCCGAGCGGAACAGGAACAGGATCGCAGAGATCAGCGTCCCGGAGTGCGCGATGCCCACCCAGAAGACGAAGCAGGTGATGAACACCGCCCAGTACACCGGGTGCGAATAGCCCGCGAGTCCCAGTCCGTAGCGCAGCAGATACAGCAGCGTGATGATCCCGACGGCGAGCAGCGCCACCGCGGCGCCCAGCAACAGGAAGTAGCCGCGGGAAGGCGTACCCAGCGTGCGCGCAATCGTGCGCGTCACGTAGTCGTACGTCACCCGTGTCGGGGAAGTCGACTGGGTATCAGCCATGGCTCGGCGTGTCCTGCGCGACGACGCGGGCGAGATACGTGATCGCCGGCTTCGTGTTCAGCCCGGCGAGCACGTGATAGCCGCGCGGGTTCCCCGCGAGCTCGAACACCTGCGAATGCCGGTCGTTGAGATCGCCGAAGACGATCGCCTCCGACGGGCAGGTCTGCTGACACGCGGTGACGATATCGCCGTCCTTGACGTTGCGATTCTCGAGCCGCGCCTGGTTCTGCGCGCCGCGGATGCGCTGCACGCAGAAGGTGCACTTCTCCATCACGCCCTTCTCGCGCACCGTGACGTCGGGATTGAGGAGCATCGACAGCGGCTCGGGGAACGCCTCGTATTTGCCGTCACGTTCCGCGTAGTTGTACCAGTTGAAGTAGCGGACCTTGTACGGGCAGTTGTTGGAGCAATAGCGCGTGCCGACGCAGCGGTTGTAGACCTGGCCGTTCAGCCCATCCGGCGTGTGATAGGCGGCGTACACGGGACACACTGGCTCGCACGGCGCGTTGCCGCACTGCTGGCAGAGCATCGGGGAATTGACCGCGCCCTGCGGCTCGCCGTGTTCGTCCGTGAGCCAGTAGCGCTCGAGCCGCATCCACGACATTTCGCGGCCGCGCTGCATCAGCTCTTCCCCGACCGTCGCGATGTTGTTTTCGGCGTAACAGGCGGTGACGCAGGCGGCACAGCCCGTGCACTTCGACAGATCGATCGCGAGCCCCCAGCGCGGCTGATCGCCCTTGTAGTTGCCGATCTCTGCCTTCTCGAGCTGACGCTCCGCCCACCATTCGACCGATTTGGCGGCGTATTCGGGCGTGTCTTCGTGGTGGAACGGGGCGTCGCCCGGATGCAGCGCCTTGGCGCGCGCGAGACCGAGGACCTCGACGGTGCCGCGGCCGCGCTCGCGCGGGCTGCCTTCGGTCGTGACGATCTTGCGATGCTCGCCCGTCTTGGTGGCGCTCGCGCCGACGATGAAGCTGCGGCCGCCGTACGCCGTGGCCTGCGTCCCGAGCAGCTCGAACGCGTTAGCGGACCGGTCCTTGGCGTAGCGCCCGTACGCCGTGTGCCCCTGCCCCGTCGGGACGGCGAGGACGTCGGGGCGCACCGAGCGCGTGATCCAGGCCGGGAATTTCTGGCCGCCGAACGGCGACTTCAACAGCAGGAAGTCACCCGTCGCGAGCCCCCATCGCGCCGCCGTGTCAGGATGGACCTCGACCCAACTGTGCCACGCGATCTTCGAGACGGGATCAGGCAGCTCCTGCAGCCACGGCTTGTTGGCGCCGCGGCCATCGTGCAAGGCTGTGTGCGGGAACACGACGACCGTCTGCTCGTCAGCGCCCGCGCCGGCGCTCGTTCTTTCAAGCGAGGGCGCAATCGACGAAACGTCGGCAGCGAGCCGCACGGCGCGCACCGGCGCGGTGCCGTAAATCCCGCCCTTCGCCAACGAATCCATCCAGTATTGGTCGAACCCACTCGCGTGGCGGGTGCGCCAGACGCCCTGGAGATAGTCCTGGAACGTGCCGCTTTTGCCCGAGAGCTTGAGGATGACGTCCCCGGTCGGGCGCGTGTCGAACACCGGCTGCACCACCGGCTGCTGCAATGCCGTGACGCCGGCGCGCGGCCGGCTGTCGCCCCACTGCTCGAGCGGATGGTGGTCGGGCAGGATCAGGTCGCAGGCAGCGGCGGTCTCATCCATGTACGACGAGAAGCTGACCTTGTATGCCACCTTGCCGAGCGCCTGCTGGAACGCGCCGGGCAGCGAGTGCGCCGGGTTCGTGCCGTGGACGAGCAGCAGGGCGACCTGGCCGTCCGCCATGGCGGACGTGAGCGCTGCCAGCTCGGCGAAGGTGTTGGTCGAACCAATGGCGAGGTCGGCGCCGAATTTCACCAGCGACCCGACCGACCCGACGACGTAATTCAGGATGTTCACCGCGGCGACGGTTGCCGCGCCATTCGCGCCCTGCGTCGCCATGCCGCCGGCAACGGCGAGCCCGCCGCCCGACCGCGCAAACTCGCGCGCGAGGCGGACGATCGTGACCTCGTCGATCCCAATCGCCTGCGCCACGGCGCGCGGACTATGTGCTGCCAGGACGCTGACGAGCCGGCTGGCATCGGCAGGCACGCGGGCCAGGTGCTGGCTCATGATCACCTGCGCCATCGCTAACGCCAGCGTGCCTTCGGTGCCGGGACGCGCGGCGATCCACTCGTCGGCGTTCATGCCGGTGAGCGACAGGCGCGGCCCGACGTAGACGAACTTGGCCATCGCGGCGGGCCGCCCGCCATCAAACGCGTGCGCCTGCGAGAAACCGTTCTGGAACTCGACCGGCGAGAGCCAGGTGTCCAGGAAGTCGGCGCCGAAGGACATCAGGTACTTCGCATTCGCGAAGTCGAAGGACGGGAGCGTCGCGGTGCCAAAGGCCATCCGGTTGCCGGCACGCAGCGCCTCGAACCCGAATGGCTCGTAGCTCAGGTGCCGGCCGCCAATGTGCTTCATCCACTCATTGACGAGATCGCCGAACGTCGATTGCTCGGCGCCGGTCAGGAACACGATGCCTTCGCCCTGCGCCTCCCGCACCTTCGCCACGAGCCGCTGGATCGCGCCGTCCCAATCGATGTCTTCGAAGGTGCCGTTCGCGTTCCGCACCAGCGGGTGCGTTACGCGATCGGGGTTGTAGAGCCCCTGGAGCGCCGCCTGGCCGCGCGCGCACAGGCGCCCGCGATTGATCGGTGAGTCGGGATTGCCCTCGAGCTTGACGGCCCGTCCCTCCCGAACCCGCACGCGCACGCCGCACCCCGCCGCGCATTCCCGGCACGTCGTGGCGTAATACGTCGCGGTACCCGGTATTTGATCTTCGGGCTGCACCAAATACGGGATCAGCCGCTCGGTGGGCTCGGGCCCGATGCCGCACGACGACAAGGCGGCCGCGCCGGCGCCCGTGACGCCGAGGACCTTCAGAAACCGCCGGCGATCGATGGAGTCGGTCACGTTAGTAGTGGCACACGCTGCAGTCGCGGGTTACCGGCGGCTTCTGCGCCATGTGGCAGCGGACGCACCAGCCCATGCGCAGCGTCGATACCTGCGATACCTGCGCCTGCTTCTGGACGTCGCCGTGGCAGGTCACGCACGCCCCCGTGCCGAGTGCTTTGATGTGACGCATGTGCGGGAAGCGCACGAACCCGGGCAGCGCGTGGACGCGAATCCACTCCGGCGGTTTTCGTTCCCGCCAGGCGTCACGAACCTTCTTGATCTCGGCTTGATGTGACGGCGTGGAGCCCCCGATCAGCTGATGGCAGCCGATGCACGTCTGGAGCGACGGGATCCCCGGCTCGCTCGAGATCGACGCGGAATAGTGGCAATACATGCACGGAATCTGGTCCTGCCCGGCATGGATGTCGTGGCGGAAGAAGATCGGCTGCCGCGGCCCTTTCAGCTTACTGGTATCGCTGCCGCTGAGGACGGGAGCCTGGTAACGCGAGGAAGCGGGTTGTGCCTGTTGGCCGTTGAGGGCCGCAGGCGGGAGGGCGAGGATCAACACCACGACCGCAGCTGAACGCAGATGACCTCTACTTAGCTATTCAGTGGTTCGGTTTCGGTGTGGGACGGCTTCAGCCCGAGGGCTCACGAATGTACGCATGGCCCCGAATTGGGCACAAGGGCGGCGGCCGGAGTAAGGGCACGCCATTGGCGTGCCCCCTACTCCGGACGCGCCAGTAGTTGGTATTTTAATCGGACGACGTCGACAAACGCCTGGACGCCGTCGAGGTCGGCGAATTCCATCCAGCAGTGGCGCACGCCATCGAACAGCGTCCCGTCGCGCACCGCCTGTTTGATGACGCGGGGTAATCCATTCGTCGCGCTGATTTCCTGCTCCTCCAACCCGGACAACACGAACGTGCCGCTCACACCCGACTGCATGGGGTGCAGGTAGCCGAGCTTGCGGCCGCCCACTTCGTACATCCAGACCCATTTCCACGTCGTGCCGAGGTAGACGACTTGCTCGGTGACGTGCCGCAGGCCGCGCAGCTCTTCGCGGGCCTTCTTGAATCGCTGGGCGGCGCGGGGCGAGAGATCGCGCACCGGCTGATCGGGCTTGGGCCGCTCGCGCGGGCTCAAGTACAGATGCGCGGCCCAGTAGTCAGTCGTTGGCTTGTTCATGGCGCCCCAATACTACAGGCGTGGTCAAGAGGCGAAATCGGCCCGGATCGAGCAGCCGCCCACAGGACTGCTGCGGTAGGGCCATACGGCCGTCCTGACCCATCGTCAGCTTGATGACGTCGCCGTTGCGGCCGAACCAGCGGCTCGACGGCTCGAGGTCCGAGGGATAGACGAACAACGGCAGCGACGCGGCGGCGAGCGCGGCCTGCGATCCAATACCCGACTCCGGCATCGTCCCCGCCCACAGCGTGGCGCCGTACTCCGCAGCCAGCTGGTAGATGCGGCAGACCTCCGTGAGGCCGCCGACACGATGCACCTTGATATTCCAGACTTTGGGCCCCTGCAGCGCCATGATCTGCCTGGCCGCGCGCGCGTCGCGCAGCGTCTCGTCCAGGCAAACCGGCGTGCGCAGCGTCTCGGCGAGGCGCGCGTGGCCAACGAGCTCGTCGGGGTGGAGTGGCTGTTCGATGTAGAGCAGGCCGGCGGCGTCGAGTGCCCGGAGTGCCGTCTCGTCGCGCGGCCACTCGTACGCGCCATTGGCATCCACGGTCAACGGCAACGACGTCCCCGCCATGCCGGCGCGGGCCGCTGTCACCGCTGCTGCATCCCAGCCGGGCGCCACCTTGATCTTCACGCGGCGGTAACCGCGCTGCACCGCCTCGTAGACCCACTTCGTCAGGATATCGCCGCGCCGCTCCGGCGGAATCCCGAGCGCAACGCCACAGTCAACGGCGCTCGCGGGTTTCGCACCCAGTCGCTCGCCGAGCAACGCCGCGAGACCGGTCGCGCGCCCGTGCGCTTCGAGATCCCACGCGGCCGTCTCGACGGCCGCGCGCGCGAACCAGTTGCCGCGCACGCCGTCGCGCAGCGCCGCATCGACCGCCTCCGGGAGCGCGCCGTCGAAATCGCGGCCGGCGACCCTCGGGAGCAGAACGCGCTCGATCACGTCGCGAGCGCCTGCGAGCGTCTCTTCTGAATAGAACGGGAGCTCAAACGGCGGGCACTCGCCATAGCCGACGTGGCCGGCGTCGTCGTGCAGGACGACGATCAGCGACCGTCGTGAGGGTATAGTGCCGCCCGAGATCACGAACGGCTCGACGAGTGGGAGTGTGAGCTCGAACAGCTCAGCGCGGGCGATACGCATCGGGTAGAAGATCGAGGAAGTGCAGCTCGCCGCCGCGACGGTCCAGCAGGCCAGCGGCTTCGCGCTCCAGCATCGCGGCAATCAGCCCATCGCGCGGATCGAAGATCAAGACATGCAAAGCCCGTTGCGTCCGCGAGCCGTCGGTCGCGGAGTACTCTTCGAGTGGCAGCTGAAACAAGGTGTGGAGCTGCACGGAAGAACAGCCGCGGATGGCGTATTCGACGATCATACGACCGGAGTGGATGTTGCCGGTACCTGAAAGCGGACGGTAAGGGACGGTAAGGGACGGTAGGGCACGGTAAGCGTCCAACACGCGCAGATTGCGATCGCTCAAGTCTGGTCCTCCGTACGCAACACCCGCGCTTGCGTCGAACAATCGATTGAACACCACGAGCGCGTCGGCGCCGCTCGCCGCGTTCATCATGTCACGCTGAAAGTCATCGTCGAAGCGGGCATTCATCAGCTTCATCGCCAGGCGCACATCGGCGTGGGAGCGAATGCGCTGCGGGACCTCGCGCAGCCACCGCAGGATCTGCGGCTTCTCGTCCGCCAGGGGATCGCCCGCGAGCGTCGGCGAAAAGTCCTTCTCGAGCAGCAACGGGGACTCCCCCCAGGCCTTGGCGAGTGCACTCGTCGTAAACGCGTATTCCGCGTCGCGAAACGGCTCGTCCAGCCGCGGCAGATGGTACTTCACGGAAGGAACCGTCAACAGCTGACCATCGCGAGTGAGATCCCATCCGGCGCTTACCAGGGCAAGATAATCATCGAACGAGCGATCCCAGCCCCTGCCCTTCCAGGTCACGGTCCACCCGGCGCCGCGCCGTTCGACATTCATTTTCGACTCGTGAATCGCCCAGGCCGCCATCGACTGATCGCCGGCGGCGTCCTGCGCTATCACCGTCTTCAGCACCGCGAACGCAAGTCCGGCGTCCGCGTCGGTTTCGAGCTGCCCGATGTTCAGCGACAACTGGCCCGACCCTTTGCCAATGGGGTGTGGCAGGGGGTGGTCGAGATAGCGGGCGGCCAGGTTGATGCGATAGACGTCGCGGACGTGCGCGGGAAAATCGCGCGGCAGCTCTCGCTTGAAGCGCTCGAAGTCGCTAGTGAGCGAAGCGAGAGAGCCGGAATTGCTCATCGGACGCCGCTCCGCTCAACACCAGTCGGGCGACCAGCTCACCCACGGCGGGGCCGTGTTTGAAGCCGTGCCCTGATCCTCCCCCCACGACCCACGCGTTCGCGGCCTGCGGGTGCCGATCGATGATGAAATGTTCGTCAGGCGATTGCTCGTACTGGCAGACGCGCGATTCGAGCAGCGGGGCGCCCTTCAGCCCGGGGAACCGATAGGCGAGGTAATCGCGCGCCGTTTGCAGCGCTTCGGGACTCGGGACTCGGGACTCGGTAGTCGGGTCGATGACAAGTCCTCTGGTATCGTCGGCGACTTTGAAGCCGCGCCACTCGTTGCCGGGAATGCCGTACATGAACCGCGTACCATGGTCCGCCCAGACGGGCAGCGCCTCCTCGGTGAAGCGCCGATCGCCCGGCGGCGTCCCGAAGAAGAAGACTTCCTGCCGGGTTGGTTTCACCCGCTCACCAATCACATCGGGGAAGAGCGAGCCAAGCCACGGCCCGCAGGCAAAGACGAAGCGATCGGCCGTCAGCGAACCGCCATCAGATAAAGTCACCGCGGAGAGCTCGCCTCCTAGCGGTTGCACGGGTGCCTGCACAGCGACCTGGCGATACTCGCCCCCCTCGGCGACAAACGCCTCGAGCACGGCGGCGCACGCCCGCCTGGCAGTGAGGTAGCCGCTGTCTTTCTCCAGGATCGCCCAGCGGACCTGCTCGCAATTGATCTGCGGGAAGCGGCGCGCCACCTCGGCGCCTTGCAGCTCCTCGAATGTCACGCGCGCGTCGCGGAGGATCGGCAGGGCCGCTTTCTCGTACGCATCGTCGCTTTCGACGAGCCACAGCACGCCGATGCCGTGGAAGAGCTGCCGGTGCCAACGGGTCTGGTGCTCCTTCCAGAGCGTCAGCGCGCGCGCCGCCATCCGGGTGTAGACCGCCCGCGGTCCGTAGGTCGCGCGAATGACGCGCGTCTCGCCACCCGAGCTCGCGCGCGAGTTGCCGGGACCCCAGGCGTCGACGAGCGTCGCGCGCGCGCCCTGACGGCGCAGGAACAACGCCGTCCAGCCGCCGAACGCGCCGGCGCCAACGACCACGACGTGCGGTTGTTTGGCTTTTGGCATCAAGCCTCCGAGCGCCAGCGTGGCGCTGGTTTGGACGAACGAGCGGCGCCCTATCGTACGCGGGCCTCGCGCACCGCGCGTTGGACGGCGTCGCGCTCCGCGGGCGGGAGCCGCGGACCCCACGGATCGTCGCACGCGTCGTCCGGGATGACGCCGTCGGCCGCCAGCGCCCAGAGCATGCGCCGAATGTAGCCTTCCATCGGCGCCGTGAAGGTCACTTGCGAAAAGGCGTCTAACTGCGTGGAGAGGCGTAGAAAGGCGTGCGTGTCGCCGTCGGTCCATGTGCGCAGCAGCGCGGCCTGAATGTCCGTGAGGGCGGCGCCCATGCCGATCAGCGCGGCACGTGCGCCCATCATGATGGAGTAGCCGAGAAACCGGTCTTCACCCGTGATGAGCAGCTTGTCGGGATGTTCGCGCATCACCGCCGCGATCCGTTGGAAGGTCATGATCGAGTCGAGCGTGGCGACCTTGATTCCCAAGACGTCCGGCAACGAGAGAATGCCGTGCAGCGCCCGCTCATCGTAGCTGACGCCGCCGGCCGCTTCGTACAGATAGAAGGCGATGACGGGCAGCTCCCGCGACAACTCGTCGTGATACCCGACGGCGTTGTCGCGCACGGGGAACGCGAGCAGCGCGTCGGCGCCGCCCCGTTTGGCCGCGCGCGCCATGGTCGGTCCGTTGGCGCCGGCAACGATGACTTTGCCGGGAAGTGCGGCGCGCCACTCGTCCAGCACGACGCAGCGTTGCTCGTCCGAAAGATGGGGTCCACGACCGGTGTGCGCCCACACCGCGACTCCGGCGACGGGCTGCCGCGCCATCCAGCTCGCGTAGGCACGCTGAGCGGCGACGTCGATCGTCGAGCCTCGAAACGGGACCGGCACGGCGGGAACGAGGCCCCACTCGAGACGTTCCTTCAGGCGAGAAGTCCCTGAAGATTCTTCGACTCGATCGCCTCACGCGATTCGCGCTCGATCTCGAGCAGATCGAGCTTCGCGACGCTCGTCTCCGGCAGACGCAGCGGCTGCCCCGTGCCGAATACGAATCGTTCGCTGCCGATGGTGTCGAGCAGCGTGGCGAGATGATCCTCCGGCGGGCCCCAGATCCAGCTGATGTCCCACCAGATGCGGCGCGCCTCCTCGGGCGTCGAGCCGAAATGGACCTCCTCGACGAAAGCCCGGTCGGCGTGCGTCACGAGGAGCCGCACGTCCGCGTCGCTGCGGATCAGCGCGCGCACGCCGGCCGCCGGCAGCTCGGCGACCTGATCGTTGGGGTGGCGTTGCCGGCCGTCCTCGAGCCGCACGGCGAGCAGGAGCGGGATGCGCGCGGCCCCACAGGCCGCGGCGAGCACGCGCATCGCGCCGCCGGCGGGCTCGAGACCGAGGTACAGAGGATCACAGCGAACCGCCGGTGCGCCGGCGTTGGCGGCGTCGGAGAGCGCGTGCTCCCATTGCGCTAGGCCGGGGTGGACCGTCGGCACCGGCCTGAAGCGCTTTTGCTTGCGGGCGGTCTCATACAGCCACGCATTGCCTTCGGTCGGGTCGCGCCAGAAGAGACTG
>WNGR01000989.1_pt1 | contig 31839 bp, 33 predicted proteins | sample 5407581 | NCBI WGS metagenome assembly WNGR01 (sample SAMN13153383, study PRJNA577476) | soil metagenome | isolation source: 80 cm soil or saprolite under Garry oak tree replicate 2 | place: USA:California | collected 2016-06-15
CGATCATCATGTTCTACATCGCCTACATGTGCGTCACCGGGCCGCTGCTGATCGCGCGGCTGCGCGGGAAGTGGCCGACGCCCGAGCACGGCCCGTACTTCTCGCTGGGCCGCTGGGGCGTGGTGGTGAACCTGCTGGCCGTCGCCTTCCAGATCCTCGTCATGATCAACCTGGCCTGGCCGCGGCCGGCCGTCTACGGCGCCGACCACTGGTACTTCCAGTGGGGCGCGTTCACCTTCACCGGCGTGCTCGGCGGCGTCGGCATCATCTACTACCTGGCCAGGCTCCGCGGCCGTCCGGCCGCCGTGCTGGCCGAGCACCGCGCCGCGGCGGTCGCGGTCGCCGACGAATCCGCCTGACACAGGGCCGCCGGCACATGGAGGACATCGCGGGCTTCCTTGGATCCCATCCGCCGTTCGACGCGGTGGACGCGGATGAGCTGGCACGCCTCGCCGCGGTGACCGAGACCGAGGTCACCCCGCGAGGAAAGGCGATCTTCGCGCAGGGCGCCGGGCCGGTCGAGTCCGTCTGGGTGGTGCGCAGCGGCTCGGTCGAGATCATCCACGACGGGCGGGTCCTGGACCTGCTCGGCCCGGGCGAGCTGTTCGGGCACGCGTCGATGATCTCCGGGCTGCCGACCGGTTTCGAGGCGCGTGCCGCCGGGGACACGGTCTGCTACCGCATCCCGGCGGATGTCATCCGCCCGCTGCTGGCCCGCCCGGACGTGCTCCGGTTCGTGGCCCGGTCGATCGTCAACCGGACGGTCCCGGCCACGGCTCCTCCCGATGACCAGGTCCGGGTGGCCACGCTGATCAGGACGCCGCCGCTGCTGTGCCAGGGCACCGAGCCGATCCGGGAGGCGGCCAGGCGGATGACCGAGGAGGGCGCGAGCGCGGTGCTAGTGCCCCTGCCCGGCTCGTTCGGTATCGTGACCGACCGTGACCTGCGCAGACGGGTGATCGTCCCGGGCCTCAGCCCGGACGCGCCGGTGTCGTCCATCATGACCGCACCCGCCTACACCGTCACCCCCGACCGGTTGGGCGGCGATGTCCTGCTCGACATGCTCGAGCGGAACGTGCACCACATCCCGGTGCTGTCGGCGGCCGGGCAGGTGCTGGGCGTGATCGACGACGGCGACCTGGTCGCCGCCGACGCGCGCAAGCCGCTCCTGCTGCGGCGCGCGATCGCGCTGGCCGCAAGCCCGGCCGAGCTGGCCACCGCCGCGGCCGGGCTGAACCCGGCGATCATCGCGCTGCACGACGCGCGGGTGACGGCCGAGCAGGTAACCGCGGTCCGTTCGGTCGTCCTGGACGCGCTGACCCGGCGGCTGGTCGAGCTGGCCGTCCGGGACGCCGGGACGCCGCCCGTACCATTCACCTGGTTCGCGCTGGGCAGCCTGGCGCGGCGGGAAGCGGCGCCGTCCTCCGACGTGGACAGCGCGCTGGCCTGGGACGGTACCGTGCCGGGCGATGCGGCCGGCTACTTCGGGCGGGTAACCCGGGCGGTGGACGAGGGCCTGCGGGCCTGCGGAATCTCCCCGGACGAACACGGGGCCAGCGCGGCCAACCCGATCTTCGCGCGGTCGCTGGCCTCCTGGCGGCGGGCCGCGCGGAGCCTGTCCGAGGACCCGACCCAGGAGAAGGCGCTGATCCTGGTGTCGGTGCTCGCCGACAGCCGCCCGGTATGGAGTTCGGACGGCGCGGCCACGGGCGGGGGCCTATGGGAGGGGCGGCCGACTCCGGAGCTGCTGCGGCTGCTGGCCCGGTTCGCGCTGTCGTTCCGGCCGCCCACCGGGTTCCTGCGCGATTTCGTGGTCGAGCACTCGGGCGAGCGGCGCGGGCAGCTCGACCTCAAGCACGGGGGGATGATCCCGATCGTCGACCTGGCCCGGTGGGCCGGGATGGCCGCCGGGGTGGCGGGCGCCTCGACACGGGAGCGGCTGCGGGCGGCCGAGGCGGCCGGGACGATGGACAGCACGGAAGCGCAGACGCTGACGGAGGCGTTCGGCCTCATCTTCTCGCTCCGCCTCGACCACCAGGTCGAGCAGCTGCGGCGCGGCTCGGTCCCTGACGACTTCATCGACCCGAAGACGCTGAACCCGCTGGCCCGCTCCTACCTGCGGGAGGCGTTCCGGGCCGTGGCGTCGGTGCAGGCGAATCTCTCGGCCGAGCTGTCCCTCGGAGTGCGCTGGGGCTGATTTACGCCGCGGGGCTGATGATGCTACCTGAGGCGGAAGGCGGAGAGGCCTTCCGGGGGTTCGGGCTGGACGGCTACGTCGTCGACCGCGGCCAGGCGGGGGCCGGTGTGGGCCCAGTCAACCAGGCGGCCGACATCGTCGGCCGGCCCCTCGAAGACGGCTTCGACCCGGCCGTCGGGCAGGTTGCGCACCCAGCCCGCCACGCCGTACTGCTCGGCCAGGCGGCGGCACGTGTCGCGGAAGAAGACACCCTGGACCCGGCCCGAGATCAGCACCCGATAGCGCACCACATGCAGAGGGTACGCCGCGCACGGGTCGGTCGCGGGTGGCTGGCCCGACGGCGGTTGCACCCGGACAGTCATCATCCGACCGGCGGTTGGAATAGTACCCGGACGGGTACTGTACGTGATCTCCCTAGTAGCCTAGGGAGCTATGAGCTACGCCCCGGCACTAGATGCGTACGCGTTTGATGTCGCGGTCTCGTTCGCGAGCGAAGACCGTGAGTTCGTCGGCGAGATAGTGAGCCGGCTCACGGCCTCGAACGCCCGCGTCTTCTGTGACAGTGATTTCTCGGCTGGCATCCGGGGTGAGGAACTACCTGGGCACCTCGATCGGATCTATCGTAGGAAAACCCCGCATGCGGTGATATTCGTATCAAGATTCTACGCTGAGAAAATGTGGGCGAGATATGAGCGCCGTGCCGTTATTACTGGCGCACACGAGAACTCGGGAATTCATATTCTTGCGGTCAGGCTTGACGATACCGGGCTGCCCGGTCTACGCCCCGCGATCGGCTGTCTCGACGCACGCTGGGTGGGGCTCGCGGGAATTGTCGAGGCGATCCTGGGGAGGCTGGGAATCATGCGGACCGGGCGCGCCGATACGGTAACGCGCGTCCCGAGAACAGAGGCCGAGAGCCAGCAGCTTCTCATGACGCGGCCCACGGGCTGGGAGTTCCTCCACTTCGCCGCCCGGTTGCTCCGTGAGCGTGCCGCTGTGGAGGGTAAGTACCGCGATTTCGTGATGGGCTACGCCCCGCCGACCGATGAGGTGATATGTATCGAGGATGCCCCGGACTTTTTTTCCCGGGCCGTCCGCTATGCGATGCAGCGCACCAGGAACCTTAACCGGGTCATAAGCCCAGCCGTACAGGAAGGGGCATTCGGTCGTCCTGGCGAAGACGGCGACGCGGAAGCGATACGGCATATGGCGATGCGCCTGAACAGCATCTACGAAGACCTCATAGACTGGACGGCACGAGTGCGTGGCGCTACCCTGCCTGCCGAATTCGCCTGCGTGGTCGAGTTGCTGGGAAATGTCGCCGACCGCACGATTTCGGCGTACCGGAGATTTGTTGACACATTCGTCGCTCAAAATGACCGGCTTCCGGAGCAGATCGCGATGGGGAAGCCGATGACACCTGACCTGACTGTCACTTTCTCGATACAGGACGAGATGGTGGAGGCCATCAGAGCCGAGCTCCGCCGGGTGGCAGAGGTGTTCGGCCGTCGATCACGCCCGGACGGCAGCAGAGCCGGGCCGCCCGGCACGGGACAACCCCGTCCCAACCCTCCCCCTCCCCCTCCCAGGGTGTCGCACATCGCCAACGGCAACGGCAACGCGATCCAGCTGGGACAACATGGAATCGACGGCCTGATCCAGGATCAGGGGTGGCGGCGGATCCATTCGGCGGCGAGGAACTCATTAGCGGGGCCCAGATGCGGATGGTCCGCCGTTAGGGCGAGAGGGTGGCGCGGCGGAAGGCGGCGCGTATGGCCGGGTTGTCTTCCAGGCGCCAGTCCTGATGGTGGACGCCGGCGTGCTGGGCCTGGCCGAACCAGACGACGCCGGCCAGGCCGGCCGCACGGGCCCCGCTAGGGCCAGGTAAACGGCCCCGCTAGGGCCAGGTAATTGGCTGGCGCCGCCGGCCGGGCCGCTCTAGCGTGAGGCCCATGGTGCCGCTCAGTCACGTACTCACGTTCGCCGCCGTGGTCAGCGTCCTGATCGCCGTCCCGGGGCCGAGCGTGCTGTTCACCATCAGCCGCGCGCTGACCGTCGGCCGGCGGGCCGCGCTGCTCAGCGTGGTCGGCAACGAACTCGGCCTGTGCGTGCAGCTTGTCGCGGTCGCGTTCGGCGTCGGCGCGGTGGTGGAGAGGTCGGCGCAGATCCTCACCGCGGTGAAGTTCACCGGAGCCGCCTACATCGTCTTCCTCGGCGTCCAGGCGATCAGGCACCGCACCTCGATGGCCGAGGCGCTGGCCGCGCGCGTGCCGCCGGTAACGCCGCTGCGCGCGATCAGGGACGGGTTCGTGGTCGGCGCGGCCAACCCCAAAACGATCGTGTTCTTCGTGGTCGGGCTGCCCGAGTTCGTCAGCAGTGCCCCGGGTCACCTGCCGGTGCCGGCCCAGATGCTCATCCTCGGCGCGCTGTTCCCGGTGATCGCGCTCGTCCTGGACAGCGCGTGGGCGGCCGTCGCGGGTACCGCCCGGCAGTGGCTCGTCCGGTCGCCGCGGCGGCTGGCCATGATCGGCGGCACCGGCGGCCTGGTGATGATCGGGCTGGGTATCAGCGTCGCGGTGACCGGCCGCAAAGACTAGCGCCGCGCTGACTGGCCCGGCTGAGCCCCGGGCCGGCGGAAGGGCGGGCAACCCGGCCCGTTCGGGATAAATAGCTACCGAACGGGCCGGGTGTCACCCTCCCCCGCCTCATACGGGCAATGGCAGGGCCAGGATCGGCTTGGTGGTGGGCTGGGCCGAGCCGCCGGCCGGCTCGACGGTCAGGCCGAGCGCGTCGCCCTTGACCACCCCGGTGGCCAGCACCGCCGGGGTCTGCCCGTCCTTGGCCGGGGGCAGCAGGCCGGCCGAGGTGATCGTCGGCTTGCCGATCAGCCAGAGCTGGTACACCTTGCCCGCCGGCAGCGCGGGCAGCCCGGTGGTGACCACGGCCAGCTCGTGCCGGTCCGCGGCCAGCACCACGGTGGCCATGCCGCCGTGGGTGACCGGGTAGGTGAGCAGCTTGGCCTTCGGCGCCGACAAGATCAGCGAGATCGCCTGGTTCTCGGCCCGGACCTGGTTGAGCTCGTCCTGGGTGTGCGCCTGCGCGAAGCCGAACAGCACCGCGGCCACGATCGAGGCGGTCGCCACCACCCCGGACAGCCACGGCACCCACGGCGTCCAGGTACGGGTGCGCCTCGGCCGCGCGTGGGTCCTGACCTCGGGCGGCACCTGGCGGGTGCGCGCCGCGGCGGCCAGCACCCGATCGCGGAGCCCGGCCGAGGGCTCGGCGGCGGTGGCGAAGGCCATCGCGGTGGCCACCTCGCGGAACCCGCGTACCTCGCTGGCGCAGGACTGGCAGCGGCTCAGGTGGCGGGTGAACCGGTCGCGTTCGGCCCCCGGCTCCAGCGCGTCGAGCGCGTAGGCGCCGGACAGCGAGTGCAGGTCGTGCCAGAGGAGCCGCATGTCAGCTCACCCCCAGGCAGTCGCGCATCCGGATGAGGCCGTCGCGGATCCTGGTCTTGATCGCGCCCAGGGTGACCTTGAGCAGGTCGGACACCTCACGGTAGCTGTAGCCGCCGTAGTAGGCCAGGGTGATCGACTCGCGCTGCACGTCGGTGAGCCCGTCCAGGCAGCGTCGCACCCGCTCGGCGTCCAGGCTCGCTTCCACCGCCTCAGCGACCTCATCGTGTGGTACATGGAACTCGGCTGTCTTGCGCTCACGGTCGGCCGCCGCCGTGGTCGAGCGAACTCGGTCGATGGCACGGCGGTGGGCGATCGTCATCACCCACGTGGCTGCGCCACCAACGGCCGGGTCGAACCGCGCAGCGGTCCGCCACACCTCGAGCAGGACCTCCTGGGTTACCTCCTCGGACTGGGACGGATCCCTCAGAACCCTGCGAATCACGCCGTACACCGGGCCGGCCAGCCGGTCGTACACCGCCTCGAACGCTTCGGTGTCGCCACGTGCCACGTGGACGAGCAGGAGGTCTAGGTCCCGCTCTCCCCTCCTATCCGTGGTCGCGGACTTGAACCTGGACGCGTCCGAATCGTTCGGGTTCATATGTCACCTTCGAAGCCAACGCCGGATCGGATGGGTAGGACATGGCCGAATTTTAAGAAATCTAACCGGCTCTGGCCTGGCTCAACGCAGAGCTGAACCGGAATATCCGGATAAGTGGTTTTTGCTCTGGCGGGCCTTCCCGGAGGCGGCGGCGGCTGGTATCACTAAAATCATGGCGAGTGACGGCCTGGTCACGGCTTCCCGTTCGCGAGTCCGGAGGTGACCATGCGCGTGTTCCTGGTGGTGCTCTTCGTCTGGCTGCTCATCGGCGCCCTCGCCGCCTGGCAGCGGCACTACTACGCCGCCTCGTCGGCGACGTGCGCCGGCGCGGGCACGATCCTGGTGACCATTGTGTTCGGCCCGGTCAATTACTTCGGCGGCAACCCGAAGCTCACCTGTACCTAGCTCTGTCCTCGGGGTCCTCGGGGTCCTCGGGTCGGGGGTCCTCGGGGTCCTCGGGCCGGGGGTCCGCGGCTTGGGCCGGGCGCGTCAGCAGGGTGGACACGGCCGCGCGCATGGCCTTGAGGCCGGCCCCGCGGGGCACCTTGAGGGACACGTAGGCGATGGCGCCAACCGGGATGGGCAGCCAGAAGTTGACCAGCCGCCAGCCGAGCACGCCCAAGGTGGCCACGCTGCGGGTGACGCCGAAGCTGACCAGCAGCAGCGGCGCGACCGAGTCGACGACGCCGAGCCCGGCCGGGGTCACCGGCAGCGCGCCGGCCACGTTCGCGATCCCGTAGGCGGCGAACAGCTCGACCGGGTTGACGAACCGGCCGAACGCCGCCACGAAGCACCACAGCGACGCGGCGTCGAGCAGCCAGTTGAGCGAGGCCCAGGTCAGCGACACGACCAGGGTGCGCCGGTCGCGGCCGAGCGCGCGCAGCGATTTCGCCGCCTCGAGCAGGGCCTGCTCCAGGCGGTCGCCGGACAGGCCAGGGATCCGGTCGCCGACCGCGTGCAGGATACGGGAGGCGCGCCTGGCCCCCCGGATGAACCCGAAGGCCAGCGCGGCGATCGCGAGCAGGATCACGGCCCCGGTGGCCGCCACGGTCACGTAGATCGGGTGGAACCCGGCCAGCGGGATGGAGATGACCAGGGACAGCCACAGCAGCACGTTCAGCACCACGGTGGAGCCCAGGCCCTTGGCCGCCATCATCACCGCGGCGTCGTGTCCCTTGATGCCCTCGGCGGTGAACAGCTTGTAACCGAGGCCGGCGCTGCCCAGCGTCCCGGCCGGGATGACGTGCGCCACCGCCGCGGCGGCCAGGTCGATGCGGAACAGCCGGGACAGGCCGGGGTTGTGCGCGCCGGGCGGCAGCAGCGCCTGGGTCAGCAGCCCGTAGCAGAACAGCGATGCGAACTCGAGGATCACGCCTCCGGCCAGCCAGAAGGCGTTCACCCGGCCGAGCAGGTACAGGTCCTTGCTCGCCCCGACCAGTTCGGGCACGACCAGGTACTCGACGATCAGCAGCAGGGCGAAGATGACGATGCCGCGGCGCAGCGGCTTGAGCACGAAAGGGAGCCAGCTGCGCCAGCGGCTGAGTCGCTCTCCCCGTCGCTCGCCCTGTCGCTGGTCTTGCCGCTGGTCTTGCCGCTGGTCTTGCCGCTCATCTTGCCGCTCGCCGGCGTCGGCGGCGTCTTCACCGGGCTTCCGGCCGGCTTTCGCCGGGTCAGTCCGCATAACACCCCCATTACCCCCGCTTGCGGTCAAGAACGCGGACACATCCGTATCAAGCGTTATCCTGCCTTGGTGACTGACGCGGCCATGGCGCGTTCGATGTGGACCCTGTTCGAGCCGATCCACGCGGTGACCTACTTCACGGCCGAGGCGCGTTCGGCCTATGAGCAGGCGGGCTTGCGCGGGTTCTGGCGCGGCTACTTCGCCGGCCGGGCGGCGCCGCTCGGCGTAGCCGGCCCGGCGGTGGTCACCGCCTCGTTCTTCAACTTCGCGCCCGCCTTCGTGGCCCGCGCCATCCCCGGCGTATGGGAGCTGATCACGCCGGAGGAGGCGCTGCGGGTCCGGCTGGCCGGCGCGGTCGAGGGCCTCGGCAGGCTGCTGGCCGGGCGGGAGGCGGAGGCGACCGCGGCGGCCGGCGTGCTGTGGCGAGCCATCGGCGAGCTCGACTTCTCCGGCCGCGTGCTGGCCGCGGCGAACGCCGCGCTGCCCGTTCCCCCCGGGGAGGATGCCGCGGCTTCCGCGGCTCCTTCTGCCTCTTTGGCCGCTGCGGGGCTAGGCCGACTGTGGCAGGCGGCCACGCTCCTGCGCGAGCACCGGGGCGACGGGCATTTCGCCGCGCTGGCGGCGGCGGACATCGACGGCTGCGAGGCGGTGGTCCTGCGCTGCTGTCTCGACCTGCGCCGGGAGGACATGCAACCGGTGCGGGGCTGGTCCGACGAGGCGTGGGACGGCGCCCTGTCCCGGCTGTCCGCGCGCGGCTGGGTCGACGCGGATGGCGCGCTGACCAGCGCGGGGCGGGAGGCGCACGCGGCGGTCGAGGACGCCACCGACCGGGCCGCGTCCCGGCCCTGGGTCCGGCTCGGCCCAGAGGCGACGGCGGAGATCGCGGCCGTCCTCACCCCGCTTGCGCGGGCGTGCGCGGCCGCGCTCCCCTACCCCAGCCCGATCGGCGTGCCCGCTCCCGGCTGAGGGCACAACTAGCGCGGTCGACCGGTCCGGCGCAGCGCTCGCGCGACGCCCTGCCGGGACATACGGCTGAACGGCGTCGTGTGTTAGAGCTGCAAGGTTGGGACATCCAATGACGTCGGAATGGGTCAGCTGGGCGGGCGGGGCGGCGGGGGCAGGGATCACGAGTCACGGTGGGCTCGCTCGCCGCACAGGCCTGGTCAGTTGATGTCGAACTCGTTGCCTTCGGGGTCGCGCATCGCCACGGCGTAGTGATCGATCCCCTCCTCGTACAGGACCTGCAGCCGGGTGGCGCCGAGGGCGGCGAGCCTGCTGGCTTCGGTGTCGACCCGCTGCCTGCGGACCTCGAGCGGGGCACCGCGCCCGCCGCTGGCGTGGATGTCGATGTGCAGCCGGTTCTTGACCGTCTTGTGGTCGGGCACGCGCTGGAACCAGATCCGCGGGCCGTGGCCTTCCGGGTCGGCGATGCGGTCCTGGCCGATTTCCAGGTCCTCCTCGGAGAGCCCGAAGTCGCGCCAGTACTCATCCCAGCTGGCCGCGCCGTCCGGGGGCGGCGCGGCCACGTACCCCAGGGCAGCCTCCCAGAACCGGGACAGCCGGTCAGGGTCGGAACAGTCGATCACCAGCGTGAAGCCAGCCGCCATCGTCGCCTCCAGAGTCGGTCTCGCCCATCGGGGGCATCATGCCCTAACCCTCTGACAAAGCCAGCCCTGCGGGCGGGCCGCGACCGGAGCTGACCGCCGGATCGCCGGGTTGCCGAGGCGGAACGCGGCGGCCAGCTGGGAAGGCGCGTCAGACGAAGGCGGCCGCTAACCCGGTGGGCCGGACGCCCCAGGGGCCCCACGAGCCGCCCGGGACACTGGTGCGGTTGAGCAGTTCCAGCTGCAGCATGTCGTGCAGGCCGGACCGGCCGAGCCCGCCGGCCTCCGGGAACGCCATCAGCCGCTCGCCCCAGGTCATCAGCGCCCTCGCGTCGCCCGGGCAGGCCATCAGGTGCTGCCGGTCGCGGAGCGCGAGAAACAGGTACAGGGTGGTGCGCTCGTCGGCGTCGTCGTAGCGCGCCCCGCGCAGCAGCAGGTCGCACGCTGCGTCGAGGTCGTCGGGGTCCGGGGGCTCGGCGTCCGGCCAGGGGTCGGTGTACCGGTCGTAGCTGAGCCGGCCGAGGGTCAGCGCCACCTCCGGCCAGGCCGCGTCACCGGCCGGGAGCCAGTACAGCAGCGCGCCGGTCACCCCGATGGCCTCGTTGCGGTCGGCCCGGGCGGCCGCGACCGCGCGGGCGTCCCGGTCGTCCAGCCGCGCCGCCGCCAGGGCCACCCTCCGATCGAGCAGGCTCCCGAGCAGGCCGCGGGCCTCGGTGAGCCGGCTCGGCTCGCCGCCGCCAGGAGCGCGGAGCAGCGCGGCCAGTTCTGCCCGCGCCTCGTCGATCGCACTGTCCAGGGCGGCCCCGTCGAGTACCGGGCGGCTGGTCCTGTGGTTAATCGCAGAGTCATACATAACAGATCCCCTCCACAAGTTTTGCCAGGTGACGGCCAGCTCCGTCAGGGCTGTGGCGGCCGTCACCTGGGGTCCTGTGTGTCACGGGCGGAACCGTGACCGGCTGGAGAGAATGCTGCTGGACGGCGGCGCCGTCTCAGCCGCGAGTCGCAACGGGAAAAACCAGATCCGACCGGCTGAATCATTTGCCCCCCAAAGGCAGTTGATCCACCGGCAGGTTTCCTGCCTGGCAGGAGATTGCCGGTGATCGGCAACAGCTGGCAGGTATCCCGCTAGAACGCTGCGAGCGAAATTGAATGCGACCCTTGACTAGCGAAATAAATGCCAGGCGCCCGGAGCCGGGAGGCCCGCCCGGCGGCCACGCGAGCGTTCATGGGACGACGATGCGATCAAGCATCACATGACCCTGTTTTAAGTTGTATTCATCCCTCACGACCCTTTCCGCCAGCCCGGCTGACCGCTATGCGGCGCGGCCACCCAGACGTGTGCGGTCCTCCCCTCATCCGCCCCTTACGGCCCACCCCAGGGCGTTGTCCGTCCCGGATCCGTGAGCACCATCGATGAGCCTAGTGTAGCTAGATAAACCATGTCTATCTATGCAGGATTTACGTGAATAAAGTTTTCTTGCCCGCAAACCTGGGCGGGGCGCCGACCTGCGACGGAAGCCGGGACGGCGGCCGGAAAGGACCGGCGCTCACACGGCGTAAGGTCACCTACCCAGGACGGAGCGCGCTTACACGAGCGGATCGGTCCGGGCCACGAGTTCGGCGGCGCCGTCCGCGAACGCGGCGGCGGGCGGGTAGGCCGCGCAGGCGGCCCGCCAGCGATCGTGCAGGGACCTGGTGAGTTCGGCCGGCAGGACGGCGGAGGCGTGGCCGCCGGACAGCACGTCGAGCGGCCCGGTCAGGTACACCTCGGCCAGGGTCGGCAAGTCGGCGAACTCAGCCGCCGGGTTGGCGCCGCCGGGCAGCCTGGTCGCCCGTTCGATTAGGCCGGCGCCGAGCTGCCACACCGCATGCCCCTCGCCGGCCAGGATGCACTCCACCCCGGCGAGCAGTTCTACGGCCATCGCGTAGGACTCGGCCACGAGCAGCCCGACCCCGAACTCCCCCGGGCTCGGCGCCATCGGACGCCGCAGCCTGGCCACCGAGCTGAGGTGGTCCAGGTGCGCCCCCTCGTGGATGCCGCGCCAGATCTGCTGCTCCATCGCGGTCGCGGTCGACGGCACCTCGGCGATCGCGGTACCCGGGCCCGGCAGCCCGGGCAGGCACATCCAGGTCCGCCGGGCCAGCCGCCGGTTCAGCGGCAGGCGCATCGTGACGTGGTCCGTGCTCGGCGACGGCCGGTAGCGGGCGCCCCAGGCCAGCTGCGCCGCGCTGACCAGCGGCAAGGCCGGGTCGTGCCGGAGGGTGGCGGCGGTCGCCATGAGCAGCTCGCCGAAGCCGGTGACCAGCCTGGCGGCACGCCAGACGATCTCCCTGACGTCCCGGATCGGGTCGGCCACCGGCCGGGTGCCCGGGTACCACGGCGGCACCGGTCCGGCGAACCGCCGCAGCTGGCGCAGCCGGGCGGCGTGCTGGCCGCCGGAGGCGACGCGCAGCGACCTGATCACCTCGTCCAGGCCGCTGAACGCGCCCGGCTCGTCCCGCCGGACCGGGTGCCGGGCCGGGTCGATGAACCCGGGGCCGTCCAGGGCGACGCAGCCGATGGCCACGTCCGCCCAGCCCCGGACCGTCCAGGCGTCAGCCTCCGCGTTCCCCGCCGGTACCCTCACCGCGGCGGTTGCCGCGGCGACCGCCCACGCGCGCGCAACAGGTGCCGCGACATGCGGCAGCCCGGAACCTTGCGTCCCCGGGCCGCGCACCTCACTACCCATCCGGTATTGACACGGCTCCGAAGCTAGCTGGGGTGACGTTAATTCGACTGTGGTAAGCCGGGAGGGGTATCACCCGGCAGCCGGAGCCTAATACCTGAAACAAGAGAAAAATAGATTCTGTCTTTAGTTATGAAAAATCCGGGCACTCCCACCTCCGGGTTTGTGCCTATGATGACGGTCTTGGCGCAGGTGAGCGGCCAGATGAGAGCGAAGGGAGGAGGGCGCGGGTGCCAGCACAGGATGACCGCCTCGCGGCTATCGCCGCCGCCGCGGCGGCCGTGCTGCGCCAGACGCCCTATCACGTGGTCCGGGCCGGGGACGTCGCGGCCGCGGTCCGGCTGCCCGGCCAGGCCGGGCGGTCCGCCGTCTGGCTGTACAACGAGGTGCACAACCGGCGGGTTCTGGTGGCGCTGGCGGCGGCTCACGCCTGGCAGGAGTTCGCCGGGCAGGTGAGCTGGTCACCACCCGGCCCGATCGGCTCGGTGACGGCGGCCAGGTCCGCCGCTGTCGCCGCGCTGGGCGTGATCGTCGCCTTCCACCGCGCCGAACACCCCCTGATGACCCAGGTCGGCTACGGGATCGGCGACATCTCCACGGCGGAGAAACGCAAGCTCGCCGCGGGCACCGGGGTCACCGCGCCGAGCTGGCCGGACAGCCCGTGGGGCCGGGTCGCGGCGGCGGCCTGGAACGGCCGGTGCGACGTCTTCACCGATTTCCTCCGCCCGGTGCTCCGAGTGTGCGCCGAGTCCGTCACCCACCTGGCCGAGCCGAACATCACGGAGAGCGCCTCCCGGCTGTCCGACGTCACCTTCCGGACCTGCCTGGCCGACCGGGAGGGTCCGGTCGACCTGCTCGCGCGCGGGCTGGCGGCGCTGTGGTTCGAGCGCGACCTGACCAGGCTGGCCGGAGCGCTGCCGCGGGACTTGGAAAGCGCCGAGACGGCGCTGGCCGCGGTGGCCAGGCGGCGGACCGACCCCAGGGCCGAGGCGAACGCCAACGCCGTCGTGGTCCGGATCCTGCTCGAGGCCGGCACCCTGCACCGGCGCTGTGTCGGCGAGGCACAGCGGACGGTCGCGCTCTGGCAGAGTCTCGCCGCCGACCCGGACGGCCCGGCGACGTCCGGCGCCAGAGGGCACGACCTGCAGCGGCTCAGTGACGCCGCCAGCCATCTGGGGCTGGCCGCGGCCAGGTTCGGGGACCGGCGGACGGCGGCGGACGCGTGGCAGCTGTCCCGGCGGGTCGCCGACCAGGGGCTGGGGCGCGACCAGTCCCGGATCGCCCGGGCCGACACCAACCTGGCCGCGCTGGCCGCCGAGACCGGACACGGCGAGCAGGCCGGGACCGTCGTGGCCGGCGTGCACCGGACCCGGCTGGCCCTGCTGGACCGCGGGCCGCAGGACGCGGCGGCGTGGCGGCGGCTGACTGTGACCGAGCGCACCCGGACGGACGTGGCGCGGCTGGCCGGCGAGGCGACCGAGAGCGTTCGGCTCGCCATGGCGCTGCTGGCGGACCGGCGGGACCGGCTGAGCGACCCGGCGCACGCCGATACCGCCGAGGCGCAGATCATCTTGGGCCAGACCCTGCTCGCGGCCGGCCACCCGGCCGCCGCCCGGCGTCACCTGGAGGAGGCCGCCGACACCCGGCGCAGCCGGTTCCTGCTCACCTCCTACCGGGTTCAGGAAGATCTCATCTGGCTGGCCAAGGCGGCGCTCGTGCTGGGCAATCCCCGGACCGTGCTCGACCTGCTCGACGGCCAGGCGGCGCAGACCGACTGGTTCCGCGACCAGGTCTCGTTCCGGCTCGGCTGCACCGCCCGGCGGCTGGCCGCGATGGCCCGCGGCGAGCTCGGCCAGCCCGGGGAGGCGACCGAAGGGCTGCTCGCCGCCCGGGCGGAACTAGCCGGCCGGCCGCTGGACGAGGGGCTCGACCCGCTGGCCGCGGACGTCGACCGGTCCCTCGCCGAGCTCGCGCTGCTGCGCGACGACGCCGCAGCCGCGGCAGACGCGCTGGCCCGGCTGGCCGAGGCCGAGGCCGGGACCGAGTCCGAGTCCGGGGGCGGGGGCGGGGGCGGGCCGCCGCGGCCCGCGCACGGCTGGACCCTCGTCCTGCTGGCCCGGGCGGCGGCGCGGCTGGGTGACACCCAGCGCGCCGCGCAGTGCTTCCGCTCGGTCACCGACCTCGCCGCCGCCGGGGTCGACCCCTGTCACCCGGTGATCCTCACGGCCCGCTGCGACGAGGCCGACCGGCGCACCGCCGTCGGCGACACCAGGCAGGCGGCCAGGCTGCTGGCGCCGGTGCTGGACCGGACCCTGCTGGTGCACGGCCGGCCCGCCCTCGGCGACGCTCACCCGCTGCTGACCCGGGCCCGTACCCTGGCCGAACGGCTGGGCATTACCGTCCCCTACACGCTGCCCGGCCTGGACGAGGCGTCCCTGGACCTCGACGTGTGAGGCGAGCGCCCGGGTTGGGCCGCGACGGCCCGCATCAGGGGATGCGGATGTCGTGGTGCTCGCGGGCGGACTGGAGTTCGGCCGCGGTGAGATCGGATTCCCGGACCGGGACGACCAGGCTCCAGTGCTTGCCGACCGGGCAGCGCTGCACCCGCGCCACCACCAGGTCCAGTTCCTTCAGCTTGATGCCGGGGATCCAGATGGTGCTGAACATGTGCCCCTTGCGGCACCGCACCACCGTGTTGACGCCCAGGTTGTAGCCCAGGCGCCGCGCGATCAGGGTGCCTCCCGCGGCGACGCCGGCCGCGATCAGGATCGTGCTCACTACTCGGCGCGACATCTGACCAGTATCGCACCGGGCCGGGTAACGCGGAGACGGCGGGGATGACCATCTCGAAGGTGGCGCCCTGGCCGCTGGTGCTGCGGGCCCGGACCGAACCGTGGTGGGCCTCTGCGATGGCCTGCACGATGGGCAGGCCGAGGCCGAACCCGCCGGCCTCGCGGCTGAGGTACGGCTCGGCGCGGGTGAAGCGGCCGAAGATGTGGTCCAGGTCGTCCGGCGGGATGCCGCAGCCGGAGTCGGCCACGGCGATGACCGCGTTGTTGCCCTCTAGGCGGACGCTGACCTCGATGCGGTCGCCCGGCTCGGTGTGCGCGACAGCGTTCTCCAGCAGCGCGTCCAGCGCCACGACGAGGCGGTCGGCGTCGCCGGACACGGTGGCCTCGGCGGCCTCGCCGAGCCGCCAGTGCCGTGGTACGTGCCCCCAGCGTTCCAGCGCGTCGAGGATCAGGGAATCGGTGGCCACCGGCGCAACCTGCAGGAAGCCCGGGGTCCCGGCCGAGGCCAGCAGCAGCAGCCGGTTCGTCAGGCGGCGCAGCCGGGCCAGTTCGCCGGTGACCACCCGGGCGTCCGCGGCCACGCCCTGGTCGGCGACCGTCTGCTCGATCAGTTCGGCATGGCCGAGCGCGACCGTGATCGGGGTGCCCAGCTCGTGCGAGGCGTCCACGAGGAACTGGCGCTGCTGCTCCAGCAGGCGCAGGTTCTCCTGGGAAACCCGGTGCAACTCCTCCATGGCAGTCAGCCGTTCCTGGGTGGCCGCCAGCCGCCGGCGGCCGTGCCAGACCATGACCAGGAACATCAGCGCGATCAGCGGGACTTCGGCCAGGTAGTCGGCGTCCTGCTGACCCTTGAGCACCTGCACGCCGATGATCCCGCCGGTGGCCAGCGTCACCGCCGCCCAGGTCAGGATCGTCGGTTGCAGGCGCCACAGCCGGAATCCGTAGATCACGGTCAGGCTGACCCAGATGGCCAGGAACGGCACCGTCTGCCAGGCCGGGAACAGCCGCATCGCGGCCAGGTTGAGGCCAGCGAAAACCGCCCAGGCGATGTCCGGCACCACCGGGCGGAGCCGCCGCAGGCCGCCACGCGACGCGATGCCGTCCGACGGCTGGTCACGGGGACCGGCCACGTCCGGCGCGGGTGGCTGGTGCCGGCGGACCAGGTCCTGCGTCCGCACGATCCTCTCCAGGCCTGCGATCAGGGGAACAATCCGGCAAAAGCACTTCAAGCTAGCCCCGGCGCCCGGTCCAGGTCAACCGTTGCCGGCCGGGCTCGGTAACAGGCCTACGGGTTCCGCGTGCGCGGGCCGTACGACACCGCCCGCGGGCTGCGCTGCAACCTGGCCAAGCTGCTGCTCGACCCGTACGCGCAGGCGATCCGCGGCGAGGTCTCGTTCGGCCCCGAGGTGTACGACTATTCCTGGGACGACCACGACGCGCCCAGCGCGCTCGACTCCGCCGGGCACGTGCCGCTCAGCCTGGTCGCGGGCGCGGCCTTCGACTGGGGCTCTGACGCCTCGCTCCGGCGGGACTTCGCGGACACCGTGATCTACGAGGTGCACGTCAAGGGCTTCACCATGCGCCACCCGGGCGTCCCCGAGGAACTGCGTGGAACGTACGCGGGGCTGGCACATGACTCCGTTCGGTCCTATCTGTCTGACCTGGGGGTCACGGCCGTCGAGCTTTTGCCGGTGCATCAGTACGTGCCGGACGAGTTCCTGCTGCAGCGCGGGCTGACCAACTACTGGGCTATAACACCATCGGCTACTTCGCGCCGCACGCCGCCTACTCGGCCGCGGTGCGCGCCGGGGACCGGGCCGGCGGCCAGGTGAACGAGTTCAAGGCCATGGTGCGCGCGATGCACCAGGCCGGGCTCGAGGTCATCCTGGACGTGGTGTTCAACCACACCGCCGAGGGCGGCGAGGGCGGCCCGTCGCTGAGCTTCCGCGGCCTGGACGACACCGCGTACTACCGGCTGAGCCCGGGACATCCGGACCAGTACTACGACACCACCGGCACCGGCAACTCGCTGAACGCCGAGCTCGGCTGGTTCACCCCGGCCGGGACGCCGATGAACGAGGACTGCTGGAACGGCCCGGAGGCGCTCGCGCTCGGCGCCTACCTGGACGGCTCGGACGCGCCCGACACCGGGGCCGACGGGCAGCCGCTGCTCGACGACGACTTCCTGGTCCTGGTGAACGGGTGGTGGGAGCCGCTGGAGTTCACCATCCCCGACTGCCGCCCGGGCCTGGCCTGGCGGGCAGAGATCGATACCTGCGACCCGGCCGCGGTGGCGGCGGCGCCGGTGCGCCTAGCCGGCGCCCGGGTCACGGTCGGGCCCCGGTCAGTCCTGGTGCTGCGCGGCCCGCGGGTTTCACCCGTGCCGTAATCAGCCTGAAGGCGCAGCCGCGTCGAGGTTTCCTCACGGATTCCTCGAGCGCCTCATCCACATCATCAATGTCCAAAAATCGCTAGTTAGTACGATAGATCGTGATTTTTTTCGGGGAGGATTCGGGCTTTGGGGAGGATTCAGGGGTCTATAGTGCACCGAATCTTCCCCAAAGCCCCTTTCTTCCCCGATCACGCGCACCACGGTGCGCTGGCGTATCACTGCGCTCACGGATGCACTGCGCTCACGGATGCACTGCGCTCGCGGGTAGCACTGCGCCGGTGGGGGCGAAGCACGGATCTGGCGACGCGTGAGGCCGGTGAGCCGGGAGAATGGACGGGCAACCAAGGAGCGAGACCAAGGGAGCCGGCAGACCCGATGGAGATACGCAGGAAGCGCGCGGACACCAGGCCGGGGCCGCGGGACTGGTTCACCGGCCAGGTGTGGATGGACGAGATCGCGACGCCGGGCCCGCCGTCCCGGGTCCGGATGCTCAGCGTGCACTTCGCTCCCGGCGGGCGCACGGCGTGGCATTATCACCCGTTCGGCCAGATCCTGCACGTGACCGAGGGCGAGGGGCTGGTGCAGAGCCGGGGCGGCGGACGGGAACCGATCCGGGCCGGTGACACCGTGCAGGCCGGGGCGGACGAGTGGCACTGGCACGGGGCCGGGCCCGGCACGTTCATGACCCACCTGGCGGTGCAGGAGGAGGGCGAGGACGGCCAGACCACCTACTGGGGTGAGCACGTCACCGACGACGAGTACCAGGGCTGACGTTGATCCGGACCGTGCTGGGCGACGTGCCAGCCGCTGAGACCGCGGCTGGCGGCCGAACTCGGCGAGCAGGTCGCGGCGAAGTTCTTCGCCGCGAACCCGGCCCGCGCCTTCAGCTGGGCCTGAAGGCGCCCGCGTGGGCCTGGGCCCACTGGGCGAACGTGCGCGGCTCCCGGCCGGTGACGTCGCGGACGTCCGGCTGGGGCTGCGACTCGTCCAGCGTGCCGGTCACGTAGAAGTCGAAAAACGCGTCCACGTACTCGGCCGGCATGGCGGCGTTCATCTCCGCCCTGGCCTCGTCGTCCGGCTGGCCCTCGAACCGCAGGTCGCGGCCGAGCACCTCGCCCAGCATGCGGGCCCGGTCGGCGGGCCGCAGCGATTCCGGGCCCGACACGGTGTAGACGCGGCCCTCGTGCCCGGCCGAGGTGAGCGCGGCCGCGGCCACCGCCGCGATGTCGTACGGGTCGATCATGGCCACCGCCACCCCCGCGAACGGGGCACGGACCAGGTCGCCGGCCGCGAGCTGCGGCACCCACTGCAAGGTGTTGGACATGAAGCCGAACGACCGGACCATCGTCCACTCCAGGCCGCAGGCGCGGACCGTCGCTTCGGACTCGATCATGTACCTGGAGACGGCGTTGCTCGTGTCGCCGCTGGCCGCGGAGCTGCCCGACAGCATCACCACCCGGCGGAGGCCCGCCTGCCTGGCCGCGGCCAGCGTGCCGGCCATGTCCTGGTACCCCGGGTAGAGGAACATCGCGGTCGCCCCGGCCAGGGCGGCCGACATGCTCTCCGGCTTGTTCAGGTCGCCGGCCGCCTGCTGCACGCCCGGCGGCCACTCTCTCGGACTATCGTCCCTGGTCAGTGCCCGTACCGGCCGACCGGCCCCGGCCAGCGCGCGGACCAGTTCACCACCGACGTTGCCGGTGGCCCCCGTCACCAGGATCATCAGGCCTCCTCCGCCGTCGCGTCTTGATCGATGTTAGGGATCGTTCCCTAACTTAGAACGCTACGATGGCGAGCAGGGACGGCGCAAGGGATTTGCCGGGAGAGGAGCACATGCCACGAAGTTCGGCGGAGACGCGAGAGCATGTCCTCGGTGTCGCACACGAGCTGTTCTACTGGCACGGGATCAGGGCCACCGGCGTCGACCGGGTCGCGGCCGCAGCCGGGGTGGCCCCGACCACCCTGTACCGGCTGTTCGCATCCAAGGACGATCTGGTCGCCGCGTACATCGAGCGGGCCGACCGACTCTACCGCGAGTGGTTCGACGCGGCCGCCGCGGCCGGCGGGCCCGATCCGCGCGAGCAGATCCTGGCCGTATTCGACGCGCTGGGCGAGCAGGTCCAGCCGCAGCGCTGCCGGGGCTGCCCGTTCCTGATGGCGCTGGCGGAGTTCCCCGACCGGGCGCATCCGGCGCACCGCGCCGCGGTTGCCATGAAGGTGTGGCTCAGGGACCGGTTCGGTCAGCTTACCGCCGCGCTGGCCAGCGGCGGCCGCGCCGCCCGGCCCGAACTGCTTGCCGACCAGCTTTCGCTGGTCATGGAGGGCACGTACGCGTCGGCCCAGGCGCTGTCGGCCGACGGCCCGGCCAGGCACGCGCGCGCCCTGGCCGAATCGCTCCTCGACGTGAGCTGATGGCACACGTCCGTCGTGAGCCGCACGGCGGAGGATCTGGCCAGGTGCGCCCGGACGGGCCCGTGGCCGGGTGCGGCCACGATCATCATCACGGAGGCGACCGCGAGCATCAGCACCCCGGCGGCGGCGGTCAGGCCCGTCGTCCTGGCCCGCTCCCGGCTTATCACGGCCGTCATCTCCGTTACCCGTTTCCTGGTCAACCCTGTTCCCCGTACCTCCACGGTAGGAATCAGGCGGCAATAAATACGACGGTGCGCTCCCCCGAAAGTCATCGGGGGTTATTTCCCGGATGGCTCGCCTCGCCCGTGATCTCACCCGTCACTCATGCCTCTCCCGTGACGGCAGTAACTGCTCTCGGGGCGTTGATAAGCTGGCGGCGGCACCATAAAAGGGCAATTTCGGGCGGTCCGGGTCGTCGGCGCCGCGAACGGGAGGCGCACGCAGTGGGAACCAGTCCCTCGGAGAGCGGGGGCGCTTCGCTCCCGCCGCGGCTCGACACCAGCGCCGCGCACTCGGCCCGGGTGTGGAATTACCTGCTGGGCGGCAAGGACAACTTCGCGGCCGACCGCGAGGTCGGCGACATGATCCTGCAGATGTTCCCGGGCATCGCCCGTATCGCCCGGCTGCAGCGCAAGTTCCTCGGCCGCGCCGTGCGCTACCTGGCCGACGAGGCCGGGATCCGGCAGTTCCTCGACATCGGCACCGGCCTGCCCACGGCCGACAACACCCACCAAATCGCCCAGCAGGTGGCGCCGGAGTCGCGGATCGTCTACGTCGACAACGACCCGCTCGTGCTGCTGCACGCGCGCGCGCTGCTGACCAGCGCCCCCGGCGGCATGACCAGCTACATCGAGGCCGACGTGCGCGACACGGAGAAGATCCTCGGCGAAGCCGCCCGCACGCTGGACTTCGGCCAGCCGATCGCGCTGATGATGCTGGGCATCATGGGCCAGCTGCCCGACTCGGCCGGGCCCCGGTCGATCGTGACCACGCTGCTGGACGCACTGCCGCCGGGCAGCTACCTGGCCCTGTCCGACGGCACCGACACCAGCCCTGCGCTGAACCAGGCGATCGCCGCGTACAACCAGAACTCGGCCAGCTCGTACCACCTGCGCAGCCCGGAGGAGATCGCCCGCTTCTTCGACGGCCTGACGCTGGTCCCGCCGGGCGTGGTCACCACCTCCCGGTGGCGGCCCGGCCTGGCCGACGCCAGCGCGGAGCCCCGGGAGGTCGACGCGATCTGCGGCGTGGCCCGCAAAGACTGACGTGCACGGACTGACCTGGAAGGGAACCAACTGATGACGCCTCCCGTTCCCGTGATCGACGTGGCGGCCGCCGAGGCCGGGGACCGCGCCCAGCTGGACGCGGTGCGGACCGCCACCGAGGAGTTCGGCGCCGTCCAGGTGGTCAACCACCGCGTGCCGCAGGACCTGGTGGCGGACCTGGGCGCCCGGGCGGGACGGCTGCTCAGCCGGCCGCGGGCGGAGAAGGCGATGCTGGCCAGCCCGCACCCGTACCGGGGCTGGCGGCAGTGGCCGGACGACTTCGGGCGGCTCGAGCTCGAGCGCTTCAACGTGGCCCAGTTCGACGACATCGACGCGGCCCGGGCGGCGGGCGTGGCAGAAGAGCACCTGGGCCTATTCGCGCACGCCAACCTGTGGCCGGCCGATGATCCCGGGCTGCGCGACGCGGCGCTGGCGTACATCGAGGCGTCCCGCGAGCTGGCGAACAGGATGCTCGGGCTGTATGCCGCGGCGCAGGGGCTGCCCGCCGGCTCGTTCGGCCTCGGTACCCTGCCGCACCTGCGGCTGACCGTGAACGACTACCCCACCTGGACCTACCCGGAGACCGCCGCCGACGAGGACAAGCTGCTGCTGCTCGAGCACGCGGACGACTCGGCGGTGACCGTGCTGGCCCAGCAGGGCGACTACGAGGGGCTGCAGGTGCAGGGCCCCGGCGGCAGGTGGATTCCGGTGCCTGTCATCCCCGGCGCGCTGCAGGTGTTCTCCGGGCAGCTGCTCGCCCGGTGGACCGGCGGACGGCTGCGGCCGGGCCGGCACCGGGTGGTGGCGGGCGGCACCGTGACCCGGCGGTCGATGGCGGTCTTCGTCTACCCGGCGCTGGAGACCGTGATCGACGGCGTGCGGGTATGGGATCACGTCAAGGACCGGGTGGCGGACTACCTGGCCGAATACGGCCGGCCGGATCAGGTCGCCGCGTGGCGGGAGGACCGGCCGTACGTGGCCGAGCTGGCGGAGAACTCAGCTGGCCAATAGGGGCCGAACGGCCCTGCTGATCGCTTCACCGCTGCTGAAGTCCCGTTTCCATTACCGGCCGGCGGGGACGCGGTAGGTGAGGATGACGATGCCGGTGTTGAGGGCGAGGGTGCCGGCCAGCTCCATCTGGGCGGTCCCGGTCGGGCGGAACATCAGGTCGTCCGTTGTGGCGCGGCCGACGAACAGCGGGTGGACCCACAGCCGCAGCTCGTCGAGCAGCCCGTGCTCGAGCAGGGCGTAGGACAGCTGGCCGAAGCCGTACTGCACGATGTCCTGGCCCGCCTGCTCCTTCAGGCGGCGGATCGCGGCGATCGGGTCGCCGCCGATCACCGTGGTGTTGTTCCACTCAGGATCGGTCAGCGTGCTGGAGACGACGTACTTGGCCATGCTGTTCATCCGGTCGCTGAACGGGTCGCCGGACCTGGCCATCCACGCCGCGGAGAACGGCGGGTAGGTGCGCCCGCCCATCAGCATCGCGTCGCAGCCGAACAGCAGCTCGGTCTGCACCTTCAGGCCGGTGCCGTCCCCCTCGATGCCGTTGTCCGGCCAGTCCTGCGGGTCCTGGATGACTCCGTCGAGGGAGATGTAGGTGGAGTTGATGATGTGTCGCATAGGAGGAGCCTGACAGGAATCGGTCCTGACGATAAGATCCAGTTCGGTGGACAAAACCAGGACCAATTTCAGCGTGCTGGTCGTCCTGCGGCACGACACGCGGATCCCCCTGCACCGGCAGATCGAGACCTCGATCCGGGACGCGATCCGGGCCGGGCGGCTGCCGCGCGGCTCGCCCTTGCCGCCTTCCCGAGTTCTTGCCGCGGACCTGGGCGTGTCCCGCGGCGTGGTGGTGGAGGCCTACCAGCAGCTCGCGTCAGAAGGCTACCTGGCCAGCTACGCGGGCGGCTACACCCAGGTGGCGGCCGGCCCGGCTCCGACGGTGGCCGGGCTGCGGCTGGCGCGCGAGACCCCGCCCCGGATCGACCTGAGCTACGGCCGCGCCGACGTGTCCAGCTTCCCCCGCGCCGCGTGGCTGCGCGCGATCCGCGGCGCGCTGGCCAGCGCGCCGAACGACCTGTTCGGCTACCTGGCCGGCAGCGGCGTGCCGGAGCTGCGGACGGCGATCGCCGGCTACCTGAACCGGGTCCGCGGCACCGTGGCCCAGCCGGACCAGATCGTGATCTCCACCGGCTACGCTCAGGGCATCGCGCTGCTCGTCCGCGTCCTGGCCGCGAGGGGAGCGACGCGGCTGGCGCTGGAGGACCCCTCCTCGGGTGACGACGCGCTGCCCGCCGCGCGGGCGGCCGGGCTCGAGGTGACCGGGATCCCGGTCGACCGGGACGGCATCCGGGTGGACCTGCTGGCCGCATCCGGTGCCGACGCCGTCGTGCTGACGCCGTCGCACCAGTGGCCGACCGGTTCGGTGCTGTCGGCCGAGCGGCGGGCCGCGGTGCTGCGCTGGGCCGCCGCGAGCGGCGCGGTCGTCATCGAGGACGACTACGACTCCGAGTACCGCTACGACCGGACACCGGTCGGCGCCCTGCAGGGAATGGCCCCGGATCGGGTGGTGTACGCCGGGTCGGCCAGCAAGACCCTGGCGCCGGGGCTGCGGCTCGGGTGGTTCGTCATGCCGGGACACCTGGCCGAGCCGATGGCCGAGGCCAAGATCGCCGCCGACCGGGGCTCCCCCGCGCTGGAGCAGCTCGCCCTGGCCGACCTCATTGCCAAGGGCGAGTTCGACCGGCACCTGCGCCGGATGCGCCCGGTCTACCGGCGCCGCCGCGACGCGCTGCTGGCCGCGCTGTCCCGGCGGCTGCCCTGGCTCGAGCCGGCCGGCGTGTCCGCCGGGTTGCACCTGGTCACCTGGCTGCTGCCGGGCCTGGACGAGGCGACCGTGGTCGACGCGGCGGCCGGGGCCGGGGTGGGCATCGAGGGCGTGACGCCCTACCGGATCAGCCACCCGGGCCCCGGCGGCCTCATCTTCGGCTACGCCACCGTCAACGAGCAGGCCATCGCGGAGGGCGTCGACATCCTGGCGGGCGTCATCGCCGGGTTGTGAGCGGGGGCCGGCGTTGCTAACGGCCCCGACGGACCCGGCGCTGGGCCCACAGCTGCTGCCAGGCCACGGCGAGGGCGCCGATGACCACGAAGGCGATGCCGCCGCTGACGTCCCCGCCGACGATGGCCAGGATGCCGAAGGCCACGACGGCGAAGCACAAGCCGCGCAGGATCCGCGGCCACACCCGCGGCCTGGCCGGGGGCGGACCAGCGACCGGCGGCGGCGCCGCAGCGGGCGCCTGGTCCCGGGGGGGACGCTCGGGTCCCGGGGAGTCGATCGTCACCACCAGGCCGGGCGGGACGAGGGCCTCGACCGAGCGGACCACGGCGTCGCCGTCCGGCCACTCACCCGGGTCCAGCCGCACCGCGAACCCGTCCGTGCCGACCAGGGTCCGCTGCCCGTCGTTCCAGCAGAGCAGCGCGGCCATGGCGTCGAAGCAGACCGTCACGTGGCGGCCTTCCTCAGGAGTCAGCATGACTCCCTGGGAACCGGTCGTCAGCGACGCAGCCGAATCTCGCGACCTGCGGGTTACGCCGCTCACGGTGGTGGCCGACCACGCCGGGAGCTGCGGCATCCGGCCCTGGATGGCCGGCACGAGCTGCGGCGTGGCCACGATCATCTGGCCCAGGAGCTGGCGGGCGGTGTCGCTGACCGCCTCCGGGCCGACCTGCCCGGCTGCCCACAGGATCTTGGCCGGTTCCCTGGCCGGCCTGCCGTACAGCATGTCCTGCGCCTGCCGGTGCAAGATCATCACCGGGCCCGCCGGGGACTCGTAGGCGTCGCGCAGGCGCCGGGCGTACTCCGCGACCTCCTCGCCGGTGCCGCCGTGCCCGGCGAGCGACTCGAACACCGTGAGCATGGCGTGGGCGACGGAGGAGGTCTGCTCAGGCAGCGCGTCCGCCGTCAGCCAGGCGTGGAAGATGTCGCCGTCCAGTCGCTCGCGCGCCTCCGCGACGTCGTACGAGAGCCCGCGCTCGTGCCGGAGCATCTGAGCAAGGCGCCGCTGCAGGATGTCCAGGGTGACGGAGGCCGCGTCGGATAGCCGGCCGGTCAGCGAGAGGCCGATGCCGCCCCGGCCGCCCGGCGCGAACCCGGGCAGGGTGAGGCCGAGCGGCCGCAACGGGGCCGCCTCCGGAGCCGGACCCGGCGGAAGGTCGAGGCGCAGGCCGTCCGGGACCGTGCCGCTGATCCACAGCACGGCGTTCCCAGCCGTGAACCAACTGCGCCGCCAGGCCTCGACCTCGGCCCAGCCGAGCCGGTGCAGACCGTATTCGGGATAGGCGGCCAGGCCCGGACCGCTCGCGCCGTACCGCTCGTTCAGGCAGGCCCCGAGCGCCCCGGCCCCGCCCCGGCTGGCCGCCTCCGTGCGGAGGATGCGCTTCTCCTGCTCCAGGCCCTGCCGGTGGTCGCCGACCAGCCCCCGGCAGGCGGTGGTGATGAAGTCGGCAGTGTCGGCCGGATCGGCGCTCTCCATGAAGAAGGCGGTGAACCTCCCGCTGACCTCGGCGTTGAACTGGTATGAAGCCCTCTGCCTGATGCTGAGCGTGAGGTGCTCGACCAGGTGGGTGACACCCGCGACCGGCAGCGTCTCGTCGAACCGGCCGACACGGAACACCAGCGCCGCCGCGTTCCGGCCGGTCACCGAGGCGCACCGGAGGGTTCTCACCCCGTCGACCGCCCCGGTCTCGACGACCGGGATCATGGTGCGCGGTAAGCCCGGGAGCCCCGGAGCAGCCCGACGGCCTGCTGGGCCATGGTCCGCGCCCGCTCGTAGGCCCAGCCGGGATCACCCTGGTAGTTCCACGGGCTGGCCTGAATCAGCGGGCCGATCAGGCGCATCTGCTCAAGCTGGGCCTGGTAGTCGTGCATCAGGAAGAAGCACATGGCGAAGATGTTGCGGTCGCTCGGGGTGTACTGGCTCGGCTGGTAGCGCGGCGAGCGGATGGACCGGTCGGCGGCGCGCCAGATCTCGGCCCCGACCTGCCCGTCGCGGAAGTACTGCAGATGGCGGGCCTTCCCGTCGTCGGACTCCCGGGGCAGGTTGAGCCACTTCTCCAGGTGGGCCATCGGCACCACCGCGTGCACGCTGCTTCCCTCCGGGGCCTCCGCCGAAGACCCCCGGGCGAACTCGAACATCTCCTCGTTCGACCCGGACCATTTCGCCGCGGTGGCCTGGACCATGATCATGTGCGCGCTGCGGTGCCAGCGGAATCTCCGGGCGGCCTCGCCGAAGCGCTTGCGCTTCTCCGTCTGCCCGAGGTCCAGCCCGAGGGCGACCTGGATGCCGCGCGCGTGCGGCGTCGGGTCCTCGTCGTCCATGCTCGCGGCCCTGGCCAGGTCGCGGTCCGCGTCGACCAGCCGGGCATAGAAGACCGGCCAGGCGTCCTGCGTGACCGTGGTCGCCCGCCCCGACCCGCGCGCCTGCCAGGCCCAGTGAACGCCGTGATGGCCGCGGAACAGCCACGGCAGCGATGAACGTGGCTGGGCCGCCGCCCACTCTTCCAGCCAGGCAGGGCGCCCGGTAATGTCGGCGAGCTTGGACAGGTAGAAGTCACGGCTGGTCCAGTCCCGGGTGGCCTCGAGGAAGTCATGGAATTCCTGCCACCGGCCCTCGGCCAGTTCGGCCCGGAACCGGTGCGCGACCGCGTCGCCGGCCAGCGGGTCGACGGGCGGCCCCTTGGGTGGAGCCGCGGCAGGCTGCGGAGGCGGTGCCGCGGCCGGCCGGGGTCTTTTGAACAACGCCATGAGCGGCATCCTCCGTATCCGCGGGATTCCAGGCCAGTGCGGATCAGGCCAGTGCGGATGACGATATCGCCAGCCGGGGCAGGTTGCCGGAGGAATAGGGTGAACCCGGTCCGTTCGGTATCAAAACCCGGTACGGCCGGTCAGCTCAGTCCGAGACCGCCGGCAGCCGGCCGGCCGCGGCCCGGCTGAGCACGTGCCTGCGGAACAGATCGGTGGCGGGCAGCAGGCGGCGTTCGGCGGACCAGGTCAGGAAGATCTCCCGGGCCGCGCCCTCATCGAGGATCTCCAGGTAGGTCACCGGGCCCGGCACGGCCTCCGGCGACCCGGCGCGGGGCGCGGGCACGACGGCGACGCCCAGGCCGGCCGCGACGAAGCCGCGGACGTTGGACAGGTCGTCGCCCTCGAAGATCACGGTGGGGCGGAACCCGGCCCGCCGGCACAACTCGTCGGTCTGCCGCCACAGCGCCGAGGCCGCATACAGCCCGATGAACGGCTCGGCCGCCACCTCGGCCAGCCGGACCTGCCGCCGGCCGGCCAGCCGATGGTCGCGCGGCAGGGCGAGGCGGAGCGGCTCGACCGCGATCAGCCTGGAGCGCGTCGCATCGTCCGGCGCTCGCCGCGAGCCGAGCTCGAGGTCGGCGTTCCCGCCGTCCAGGATGACGAAGTCCGGTTCGTCGCGCGACTGGGTAAGCCGGAACCGGACGCCCGGATGCGCGGTGCGGAAGCTGCGGGCCAGGTCGGGGACGAGCCAGGTGCCCAGCGACTGCTGGAAGGCCAGCGCCACGGTGCCGGTGTCCGGGTCGATGAGCTGGCTGACGGCGGCGATGCCGTCGTCGAGGTGGTGCAGCAGCGCGTCCAGATGCGGCTTGAACACCGCCCCGGCGTGCGTCATCCGCAGCGTCCGTCCGGAGCGGCGCAGCAGCGGGGTGCCGATCTGCGCCTCGAGCCGGGCCAGGGCCCGGGAGACGCCGGACTGGGTGACCGACTCCAGCTCGCTGACCTCGGTCAGCGTGGTGCCGTCGGTCACCTGCTGGAGCCAGCGCAGCGCGTCGGTATCCATATCAATGACTCTAACTCATGGTTTAGTTGTCAATAAGTCATTGGACGCATAGTTGCTGGCCGGGCAGACTTATGGCGAAGGGAGGAGAGGAAGAATGCCCACCATTACCGCGATCCGCAGCCGGATCCGTGAGAGCCGCGACGCACACGCCGCGCGGTCCGCGCTGGCGCGCGAACTATCCAGCTACAGCAGCCCGTCCGACCTGGACGACCTGCACGCGATCCTCGACCGGTACAACGACCGGGAGACCATGGAGATCCGCCGCATCCTGGCCGCCCAGCGCATGCGCTAGAGCTAGCCACTGACAGCCGGGCGGGCACGGGGGACGCGGGCGCGCACGGCTCCGGAGGTACAACCACGGCGATGTCACATCGTCGTGGTCAGAACCACTACAGAGTCACATCACCGTGGTTCGGCCGCGCCGCGGCGGCCGGGCTTGCCCGCGCGGCGGCCTCGCTGGACACTCTGGCCACAGGCGGCTTGCCACCGCCGTGCCGGCTGGCGGCACGGCGGTGGCAACCACGAAAGCTGGGCGTCAGAACTCGTCCGGCGAGCTGATCGCCTGGGCCACGATGACCTCGGGCGGTTCGGGGGCGCCGCCGACCGAGCCGATGAAGGCCTGCAGGTCCGGGTCGGACATGAACTTCTGGAACTGCTCGACGCTCTCCCACTCGTCCACGATCAGGACGTACCCGTCGCCGATGCCGAACCGGTGGTGCAGCCCGCCAACGGTCTTGGATGCCTCGGAGATCTTCGCGAACTCGTCGGCCCGGTCCGCCAGGGCCTGCTGGAACTTGGCCGTGTCGCCCTTGAATTTTCCGATGACCAGCACACTCATGTCAAAATCCCTCCCTGGCGCCCGCGCCGGCGGCACGGGCTGGTCGGGTGGGATACGTCACCGGACCAGCCGGCGGATCACCCGGGATCCGGGTCGGGCCAGGGACGGCTGGCCGCGGACACGATCCGGCTGAACCCGGCCGTGACGTCGAGCTCGGACAGATCCTCCCCCCGCGGGACGCGCATTTGCTCGGCCGACGGCACGGTTCTGACGTGCGCAAAGGCGTACGATAGGGACACGCGGAGTGGCGGCGAGGCGCACGAGGTAGCGATGAGACCACGGTGGCATCGGAGGAAGCCGGTGATGTGGAGCTCGTCGGCCGGCCCGCCTGGCGTCCCGGTGCGGCGACGGATTCGCCGGAGCCAGAGAAGGGTACTGCGCAGGCGGATCCGAACGGGCGCGCTGATCGCCATCATCGGCCTGGTCCGGCTCGCCCGCGTCGTGCGCGCCCGCCCGGGGCTCGCGTTCCTGCTGACCGGGGCGCTGCTCTCGATGGCCGGGAACATGCTGCCCAGCGGGATCGTCTTTATCGCCGGAATGCTGGTCTTCCTGCGGGGCGCGGCCGTCCTGCTCGGCGTGTCGGAACCGCGCCGCCGCGGCGGTCAGCCGGCGGGCCGGGCGGACTTCTTCGGGTTCGGGACCCCGCCGCCGGGCCGGGGGTAATCAGGACGGGCGTTATCAGGCGCCGGCGAGATGCTCCGTCAGCTCGGCCAGGAAGCGCTCCGGCTGGTCCAGGTGCGGGCCGTGGCCCGCGTCCTCGATGACCGCCTCGCGGTAGCGGCCGCCGGCCACCGCGTAGCCGTTCAGCACGGCCCTGGTCTGCGCCACCATGGGCTGCGGAGGCCAGGTCTGCTCGCCGGGCCAGCCAGGGATCGCACCGAGCGAGCCCAGGTAGGCCAGGTCGTACAGGGAGGTGTCGGAGACGATGACGTCGTCGGCGCCGCGTATCCAGAGCACCGGCGGCTTGGGCTCTACTCCGGACAGGTCGGCGATCCTGAAGTGGGTGGGGGCCATGGTGTTGAGCACGCCGCGGTCGCCGGGCGCGAAGCCCGGCCAGTCGTCCACCGGGCGCGAGTCACCCGGGTACCACCACTCGCCGGTCCGGGTGGACAGCATCGACTCCACGAAGATGTCCAGGTGCTCGGGCACGTGCGGCGGCTTGACGTAGTGCGCGAGCAGCACCTGCCGCGGTGACAGCGGGCTGAGGTCCGTCCGGTCCTTACCTGCCAGCCGCTCCACGAACTCGGGGTTGGCGGCGCCGCCGCCGGAGCCGGCGCCCCACGGGTCGCACAAGATGCCGTCCACGCCCCTGGTCCCGCCGAACCCGAACGGCGAGACCGGGTCCACGAGGGTCAGCGACGCGACCCTGTGCGTGCCGGGCCGGTCCACCAGGTACTGCAGCACCACCCCGCCGCCCATGCTCCAGCCGACCAGGTGAACGCGGTCCAGGCCGAGCGCCTCGACGGTGGCGGCCAGGTCGTCGGCGAAGTCGCGCAGCCCGCGGGTGGCGTCGATCGGCTCGTCATCGGTGTCGCCGAAGCCGCGCAGGTCGAGGGCCAGCGGCTGGTACTCCTCGGGCAGCGCCAGCATCATCGGCTGCCAGAACAGCGAGGACGACACGTTGCCGTGCACGAAGAGCACGGCCGGGCCGGTGCGTCCCGGCACGGAGAGCACGTTGGCGGTGAGGCGGCTGGTCGCCATCCGTTCGGCCCTAATTCCCGGCAGCAACGTGTCCACTGTGTCCTCCCGGGGGCCAGGCTACTAGGCGAAGCGATGCCGGGTCTGGCCGAAGCGGCCCTTGGCGAACGTCAGGACCTTGGCCGGCCGGACCTCGAACACCTGCGCCGGCCCGCCGCCGGGATGCCAGAAGGTGCCGTCGCGGACCTCGAACTGCCACTGCCCGTCCCACTTCCCGGCCCATTCCCGCGCGAGCCGGGTGAGCAGGGCCTCGTCGGTCACCTGGACCGCGACGCCCTCGGCCACCACGTCGAGGCCGTCGTCCCAGCGGTGGCAGCCGGTCAGCAGCAGCACGTGCGGGTTGCCGCGCAGGTTGACGGCCTTCTGCTCCCCGGCGCCGGTACTGAAGTACAGCGCCCCGTCCAGCCACACAGCCACCAGCGGGGTGAGGTGCGGGCGGCCGTCGGCGCGGACCGTGCATATCCAGGACAGCTGGGCGTCCTGCAGCGCCCGGCGGGTCTCGTCCCAGCCGGCCGCGGTCGCGGCGGCATCGCTGAAGCGCGCGTCGAGGGTGGTGTCCGGTGTGCTCACTGGTGTTCCTCCGTTTCGGCGATGAGTGCTTAACTTTTAACGGATGCTTGCTAGTGGAAGAATCCGCCCCGCGCCGGTGACCCCGGCCCTCGAGGATCTCTAGTGCGTCACGGCGACGATCAGGGCCACCAGGGAGACGGCCACGATCGCCGCGGTGACGAGCCTGAGCCGGCCAGGCCGGTGGTGGTCCAGGTGGCCGAGCCGCCAGATCACCGGGGCGGTGGCCATGATGAGCAGCCCGGCGATGACGTCCTTCCTCAGCGCGACGGCGCCGACGGCGGCGAACGAGAGTGCTGTCCTGGTCCAGGCCAGCGAGGTCCTGACCCGGGCCAGGCCCGGGTCGGCGTCCTCGTAATCGGGTGGGTTGCTGGTCATCGGCGGCCGCCTACCGGAGCGCCGAGATCAGCACCACGACAGCGGCGATGGCCGCGATCACGGTGATGACCGCGGCCAGCAGCCGCGGCATGACCGACCGGGGCAGCGGCTGGCCGTGCCGCATCGCTCGCTGGCTCCGGACCCATTCGCCGTACGCGACCACCGCCACCACGCCGCCGAACACGATCAGCGGCACGCCGAGTACGCGCCGGCCCCACGGGACGCCGGGAAACGGCGGCAGCAGCTGGACCACGCCGAGGCCGGCCACCACCAGCGCGAGCGCCGTGCGGCTCCAGGCCAGGAACGTCCGCTCGTTGGCGAAGGTGAACCTCGGATCGGGTTCGGTGCCGTCGTCGGCTGACCCTTG
>WNGR01000990.1_pt1 | contig 31827 bp, 29 predicted proteins | sample 5407581 | NCBI WGS metagenome assembly WNGR01 (sample SAMN13153383, study PRJNA577476) | soil metagenome | isolation source: 80 cm soil or saprolite under Garry oak tree replicate 2 | place: USA:California | collected 2016-06-15
GGCACGCCTCGGCGACGTCGACGGCGTTCTCGAGCCCCTCCGGGAAGTCGGGCCAGAGCTGCGCCATCTCCTCGGCGCCCTTGAGCGTCCGCTCCGCGTTGGGGAACAGCCGGCGCCCCACCTTCTCGACGGTGATTCCGAGCCGGATGCAGGTGAGCACGTCCTGCAGCGGCTGCCGGGCGCGCGCGTGAGTGTGGGCGTCGTTCGTGATCGCCACTGCGATCCCCAGCCGCCGCCCGACGCTGCGCGCAGCCGCGATGCGCGTCTCCTCTCCTGCCACGTGGTGGCGCTCGACGGCGAGCGCCAGCCGCCGCCCGAAAGCCTCGCGCAGGCGGGACGCCGCCTCGGCGTCGGCGCCGGGGTAGAGGGCGAACAGCCCGCGTGGCCGCTCGGCCACCTGGGAGAACGGGAGGTCGATCACGCGTTCCTGCCCGACCTGCCGGACGAGGCGCCGCACGGGCGTGGCCAGGCCCTCCGCGATCCCGCAGTGCGCCTGGCTCACGAGCCGGCACAGCCCGGCATAGCCCTCGCGATCCTGGGCGAGGAGCACGAGCGGGGCAGTCGGGAAGGGCCCGGGCGAGAGCTCGCGGCAGGTGAGCTCCACGCCGGTGACGAGCGCGAGGCCGCGCCGCTTCGCCTCGGCGTGGGCGCGCACCACCCCGTAGAGCCCGTTCACGTCCGTGAGCGCGAGCGCGGCGATCCCGAGCTCGGCGGCGCAGCCGACCAGCTCCTCGGGGTGGCTCGCGCCACGCAAGAAGGAGAAGCACGACTTCGCGCGCAGCTCGGCATAGCGGGGTGGAGCCATGGGCGTGCGATCTCCCTCGGTACGTCACCATCAGTCGAAAAAGCCGTGCAGCCAGAGCCGTCCATCGGCGGCGTCACGGAAGATCCAGCAGTCGCCGAGGCCCTCGACGCGGGCGCGGTGGTAGTCGCGATCGAATGGCTCCGCCCACCACTCACCGGCGAGCCGCTCCGCCGGCGAGAGCTCGAGGACGCGCAGCGTCCGGCCCATCGCGCGCACAGCGGTGAGCCGTCCGCCCTCGCCCAGCGCGAGGAGCGGCTCGGGGTGGGCGAGGAGCCGGGTGGGCCGGGCCGCAGCGGTCGGGGTCGCGGTCGAGGTCGAGGTCGCGGCCCTTCGACTACGCGTCGCTTCTGGCGCCGCTACGCTCAGGGCGGACGGTTCCGAGGTCGAGGTCGGGGTCCGCCGCCTCCCCTTCACGGCCCGCTCCTTCTTCCGCCCGAACGCGGCCGTCCGGTACGCCCCCTCCGGCCGGTGACGATCGACCGGCTCGGCCGCGAAGAGCGCCTCTTCACCGAGCCGGGCGGCGAGGCGGGTCAATACGGTCTCGAGCGCGGCGAGCTGCTGCGGGCGTTCGTCGAGGGCGAGCTGCTCGACCGGAGCGGTCGCTGCCTCCGCCACCGCGAGCGTCGCCCCCACCACCGCGCCCGGCAGCCGCAAGCTCCCGAGCCGCTCGCGCAGGACGAGCAGCCAGCGCGAGGCGGCGGCGGTGGGGAGGGCGAGCGCGATGGCGACCCGCTCCACGCCGTGCGGATCCAGGCGGAGCGTCAGCGCCAGCCGGGTCGCGCCGAGCCCGCGCCCGGCCAGCCGCGCCGCGAGCCGATCGGAGAGCCGCTTCAGCCCGAAGAGGAGCGGCTCCGAGCTCTCCAGCGGCGCCTCCAGCTCGAGGCGCTCCTCGGGCAAGCGCTCCGGCGTGTAGGGTACGAGGGGCGAAGGATCGTCGCCATGCGAGAGCCGCCAGGCCGCGAGCCCGGGGGCCCCGAGGCGATGCGCCAGCGTCTCGGGCGGGAAGCGAGCCAGTTCGCCCACCCGCGAGAGCCCGAGTGCGAGGAGTCGCGCCTCGAGGGGAGCGGGTAGCTCGAGCGCGCCGAGAGGTAGCACTCCCAGCGCAAGAGTACCTTCACCGGCCCCGGGCCCACGCCCGTGCCGCGCCAACGCCCGCGCCGGCGCGCGGCCGTTCGCCACCGCCGCCCGCGCGCGCAGGCCGAGCCCCGCCGCGAGCGCGACCGCCGCATCCGCCAGCGCCGCTTCCCCCTCGCCCCTCGGCCCGAGGAGGTGCGCCGCGCTCGCGTCGAGGAGGAGCGCGTCGGGAGACGCGACCTCGACCGCCGGAGCGAGCGCGAGGAGCGCCTCGGCCAGCCCCTCCAGCGCGGCGCGATCCTCGGCCTCATCGACCGCCACCACCTCCAGGTCCGCACAGGCGGCGTGGCCCTGGGCGAGCGCCTCGCCGGGGCGCACCCCGCGCGCGCGCGCCTCGGCATCGCAGGCGATGATGCGCCCTTCTCGCTCGATGGCGAGCGGCGACCGCGCCCTGTCGCGCGCGGCCCCGGCCGCCTCGCGCCCGCGCAAGACCCGCTGCAGCGGCAGATCAGGGAGGAAGAGCGCGACGAGCCGCGGCCCGCTCGGGAGAGGCAACGGCGCGCGCCCTCCCGCTGCAGCGAGCTCAAGCTGCATGGATCGCCTCGCGCCCTGAGCCGCGCTGCACCCGGTCGCCTGCGGCGAGCTCGAGTCGCACCGCCGCCGGTATGCGAGGGCCCTCGGGTCGGGCGAGCCAGAGACCGACCGACCCGCCCTTCTCCGCGGCCGCCCGGACCCGCCGCAGCATCGCGTCCACCGCCGCTCCCCCGGGCGCCCGGCCGCGGGCGCCCTCCACCGGCACGTCGACGGCAACCGCCTCGAACGCACCACTCCCGAGGAGCGCCTCCGCCGCCCACAACCCGGGCCAGGGCTCGCCAGGGCCAGCGGCCGGGCGCACCACGAGCAGGCGATCGAGATCGACCCCCAGCGCCGCCGCTGCCGGCGGATAGAGCTCGCCCCGACCATCGACGAAGGCGCCGAGGCCGCGCTCTCCCATGGCGGCGGCGAGCGCCGCCAGGGCGACCGCCGTCTTGCCACTGGCCGGCCCTCCGCAGAGCTCCGCCAGCGCACCGCGAGGAAACCCGCCACCAGGGAGGAGCGCGTCGATGGCCGCCCGTCCGCTCGGCACCGGGCGCACCGCCGCGATGGAAGGCTTCCGTTCCAGCCGCCGGATCTCCAGCCGGAGCCCCTCGATGATTTCGCTCGCGCTCGCCGCCATGCCTGATGACCTCCACCTCGATACTAGCTGCTCGTATGTTCAGGTAACAAGGAGGTCTGACAGGCGCAACGGCCAGGCACGCCCGGTCGACTTAGCGGCGCCAGCTCGCCCGACCGAGGATCGTAACTAGGGCTACCGACTAGAAAAAATCGTCCTTAGGCTCCAGGAAGCCGACAGGTGGGAGGCGACGGTATTCGCCGGCCTCCTTTCGAAACTCGAATAGAGCCAGGGGGGAAGAGATGATGAAAAAGACGGGATGGGGCTTCGGCCTCGCAGCCGCGCTGACGCTCATCGTGGGTCAGGCGCAGGCTCAAACCGCGCCCAGCGGCAGCGGCACCTCCAGCGGAAGCAGCACCTCCGGATCGCCCAGCACCTCGCGTGACTCGAGCACCGGCTCGATGGGCAGCGCCACCGACAAGAGCACCGGCTCGACCGGCGCGTCCGGCTCCATGGGCACTGGCTCGGGCGCCACGTCCTCGACTGACAGCACCTCCCCGAGCGGCCACTTCGACTCGCTGCAAGGGAAGGTGCAGAAGTTCGACCGCAGCAAGAACACGCTCACCCTCTCCGGCAGCGCCCAGCCGCTGAAGATCGACTCCAGCACGCAGGTCATGAAGGACGGCTCGCGCGCCTCGATCGACGACATCAAGGAGGGCGACCAGGTCCGCGCCAGCTACTCCGGCTCGGGTGATATGCTCAACGTGAAGAGCATCGACATCACCTCCTCGGGCGCGGCCGGGGAGAGCTCGAAGAGCAGCACCTCCGGCAGCTCGAGCTCTCCGAGCGGCACGGGCACGAGCGGCACAAGCTCCGGCACGACCGGCACGTCCGGCTCGTCCGGCTCGTCCGCCGGCTCACTCGACCGCAGCGGCTCGAGCCAGGGCAGCATGGGCACTGGATCGACCGGCTCCGGCACCACCGACTCGAGCTCCAGCTCCTCCACGGGCTCGAGCCCATCCTCGAGCGGCACGGGCAGCTCCGGCAGCAGCATGGGCAGCTCCACCGAGAGCCCCGGCGCAACCGGCTCCACCGGTTCGACGAAGGACGACATGAGCGGCTCGTCCTCGACGACGACCACCAAGAAGCACTCGAAGAAGAAGCACCAGGGCAGCAGCTCGACCGGCACGACCGACTCGACCGGCACGACCGGCACGACCGACCCGTCCGGAACCGGAACCGGAACGCAGAGCGAGTCCACGACCAAGTAACCGTCACGCCCGGCGTGCAGCGAGGAAAGGGCGGCGGCCGGGGGCCGTCGCCCTTTCGTTCGAGGGCGCACTATCCCCGAGGCGCGCGGCCTTCACGGCCCGGGGGGTGTCTCGCTCTTCCGTTCGGCCGAGATCTGGTTCCGCACCGCCTCCATGTCGAGCGCGCGCACCTTCCGGATGAGGTCCTCCAGCGCCATCTCCGGCAGGGCGCCGGGCTCGGAAAAGAGGAGCACCCGATCGCGCAGGATCATCAGCGTGGGGATGGAGCGGATTTCGAACGCGCTGGCGAGCCCCTGCTCGACCTCCGTGTTCACCTTGCCAAAGACGAGGTCCGGGTGGCGCGCCGCCACCTGCTCGTAGGTCGGGCCGAACGCGCGGCACGGGCCGCACCACGGCGCCCACCAGTCGACGAGGACGATCCCGTCCCGCTCCACCACTTCGTTGAAGTTCTGCTCCGTCAGCTCGACCGTGGTCGCGCCCATGAGGTCCCCCAGGCTGGTGGCACGGGCACCGCGAGCACGCGCACCCGTGAATGATGGTGAGAGGTCGCGAGTGGCGCAAACGGTTCAACCCCGGGCGGTCCCGCGCAGGAGCACCTCGTCGAGGCTCGCGGCGAGCTGCCCGCGGGTGAGCACCTCCTCCACGCCCAGGCCGAGCGCCTCGTCGCGCAAGTCGGTGCGGAGATGGCCGAGGTAGCCGACGACACGCACGCTCGGCAGCTCGCTTCGGATGGCCCGCAGCTCGTCCATCGCCCCTGCCTCGCCCAGATCGGCCAGTACGAGCTCGGGAGGCCGGCCCCGCGCCGCTGCCGACAGGGGTGTGTCGCGGGGCGCGAACGCCAGCTCGACCCCCAGCCGCCGGGCGGCGGCGTCGATCTTGGAGCGGAAGAGCAGGTCGCGAACGGCGGCGAGGATCATGGCGGAAGCCTAAGGCCCCGCCCACCTCGCTGCCGCTAACGCACGGGTGGGTACTTCTGGAGCTTGCGCTGCAGGGAGCGGCGGTGGATTCCGAGCCGCCGAGCCGCCTCGCTGATGTTTCCGCCGCAGTCGACCAGCACCCGCTGGATGTGCTCCCACTCGGCGCGCGCCAGCGAGGGCGTGGCGAAGTGATCGGGGGTGGGCTGCGCGGTGTTCTTCGCGAAGGCGGCCAGGAGCTCGTCGGCGTCGACCGGCTTGGGCAGGTACCCTTCGGCGCCGAGCTTGGTCGCCTCGACGGCCGTGGCGATGCTCCCGTAGCCGGTGAGGACGAGGACGCGGGTGGCCGGGTCGTGCTCGCGCATCTCGCGCAGAAGCTCGAGGCCGCTCCGGCCGGGCATGCGGAGGTCGATCACCGCCATCTCGGGCGAGTCGGCCCGGACCTGCTCCATCGCCTCGTCAGCGCTTCCGGCGGTGCGGACGTCGAAGCCGCGTTCGCGCAGCGCGCGAGCGAGCCGCTCGCGGAGCGTGACGTCGTCGTCGACGAGCAGGATGCTGGGGGACGCATCCTTCGGCGTCTCCGGGATCTGCGGGGCGGTGGGGTTCATGAGGCTTGGCTCCTGCGCTGCGCCGTGGCGGGCAGCTTGAGTGTGGCGGTGGTACCCGCGCCGGGGGTCGATCGCAACTCGAGACCTCCCCCGAGCTGCTCGGCCAGCGTATGGGTCAGAAAGAGGCCCAGGCCCATGCCTTCGCCGGGGACCTTGGTCGTGAAGAACGGCTCCCCCGCGCGATCGAGGATCTCGACCGGCATGCCGACGCCGCGGTCAATCACCTGGGCGCGGACCTGCCCCGCCTCGACCGCGACGCGCAGCACGACGGGCTCGTTCGGCGAGGACGCCTGCACCGCGTTCTTGAGCAGGCTCCGCAGGGCGCGGGCGAGGCCGCGCGGCGGACCGGCGACGGCGTAAGCGGCGAGGTCCCCCTCGGCGTGCAGCTGCACGCGCTTCGGATCGGGGAGGAAGGCCATCGCCTCCTCCACCCAGCTCGCGAGCGGCAGCTCGACGATCGGCTCACCCGCGTTCTCGCCAGCTTGAGCCGACATGTGGTGCAGGATATCGCGGCAACGGCCGACCTGCTCGCGGATGAGCGCCAGATCCTCGAGCGCGGCCGCCTGCGCGCCGTCCCGCTCGGCCGAGCGCATGAGCTCCTTCACCGCCACCGCGATCGTGGAGAGCGGAGTCGAGAGCTCATGGGCCGCTCCGGCCGCGAGGGTGGCGAGCGAGGCGACCTTGTCCTTGCGGGCCGACAGGCTGCGCTCGGCGGCGAGCGCCTCCTCCACCCGCGTCAGCGCCAGCTGCACGCGCGCCACGATGTACACGATGAAGGCCGCCGCCACCGCGAAGGAGACCCACATGCCTTGCATGTGGAGCGCCATGATCTCTTCGTGGTCGAGCGTCGACAGCACCTGCAACACGCCCACGTGGTGCAGCGCGAAGAGCGAGGCGAAGAGGGCGAGGCTCGTGCCGAGCATGGCCCAGGCCCAGGTGGCGTCGAGGAGCACCGTGGCGAGCGCCACGTTCACGAGGTACATCGTCGAGAACGGGTTCGAGTAGCCGCCGGAGAGGGCGAGCAGCGCGGTCAGGATGAACGCGTCGAGGAACATGGTGGCGGCGATGAAGCCCTGCCCCACCCCACCCCCGCGCCGGAGCCACAGCTCGAGCCCGATGTTCTCCACCACCTCGAAGGCCAGGATGGCGAAGAGCGCCCACAGCGGCACGTCGATGCCGACCATGAAGCGGGCAGCCATGATGGCGAGGCTCTGTCCGAAGATGCCGCCCCAGTGGAGCCGGATGAGCCAGGAGAGCTTGATCCGGTTGGGCTGACCGCCGAGGACGGCCGGCCAGACGGGGTGACGAGCCGGCGCGGGCGCGGCAGCTTCGACGATCCCGACCGGCAGGCTCATGCCCCGATATCTATCAGGATTCCGACCTGACGGGGACAGCGCCGGCGTCGGGCGGTCGCGCGGTGTGTTGACGCACGACCGGCGAGGGGCCTAGCTTCCGGCGCCATGCGCGGCCGCGGACGTCCCATCGCCACGGTGCTCACCGATGCGCTCGCCGGGCGGCGCGACGCGCGCCTCGCGGCCGCGGCGGCGGCCTTCGCGGAGGCTTGCGGCTGGCCACTCGCCCGCGAGGTCTCGTTGCGTGCGCTGACCCGCGACGGACGGCTGATGGCGGTCGCCTCGACGCAGGGCTGGGCCGAGCAGGTGGAGCGCCTCGCGTCGCAGCTCTGCCAGCGGGTGAACGCGCGGCTCGGCCGCGCCGTGGCGGTCGGGCTCGAGGTGCGGGTGGGACCGCTCGATCGGTGATGCGCTTCGCCCGACGCGCCGCCAGCGCGGCGTTCCTCGCTCTCGCGGCCGCCTGCGCTGGGCCCGCCCCTCGGCCCCCCCCACCTCCTGCTCCGCCCCAGCCGCCGGTGCATGGGCGGTACGGCGCCGAACCCGCCGCCGCCACGCCGACCCCGCTCGAGCGGTCAGCGCTGGAGACCGCGCTGCGGCGAGTCGCGCCCGCTCGTCCTCGGCCCTCGGCGGCGCTGACGCTCGCGGCCCGCGCGCTCGCCGAGGGAGCCGCCGCCGGCGTGCGGGACCCCCTCTCGCGGACCCGGCTCCGGCTCGCCCTCGCCGGCGCGCTCGCCTTCGACCCGGCGCCGGCGGCCTACCTCGTCGAGGCCGATCCGGGGCGCGTCGCCGAGGCGCTCGCCGGACGCGTCGTCCCGGCGGAGACGCCCTTCACGCACGTCGGCGCGGGCGCGGCGATGCGCGGCGGGCGCGCTTACGTCGTCGTCCTGCTCTCGCGACGCCCGGCCACGCTCCTCCAGCCTTTTCCGCGCGAGGTGGCCCTCCGCGAGCGCGCCACCCTGCGCGGCCAGCTCATCGGGCTCACCGGCGCGTCCGTCCACCTCACCGCACCGTCGGGCGACAGCCGCGACGTGCCAGCGTCCGCCGATGGGGCGAGCTTCGCGGCCTCGATCGATTTCGATGCTCCAGGGCGCTGGCAGGTCGAGGTGGTCGGCGCGGACGCGCGCGGCCCTCAGGTCGCGGCCCTCCTCACCGTGGCCTGCGGCGGCACCGCGCTCGGCGTCGCCACCGAGGACGACGAGCCCGATCCCCCGGACGCGGGCGCCGCCGAACGGCGCGTGGTCGCGGCCATCAACGCCACGCGCCAGCGGCAGGGCCTCCCGTCGCTGGAGCCGGACCGCCAGCTCGCCGAGGTGGCGCGCCACCACAGCGAGGAGATGCTCCGCGCCGGCGTCCTCGCGCACGTGCTGCCAGGCTCGGGGGGCCCCGCGGAGCGGCTGCGGCGCGGGCACGTGGCGTTCGCGGTGGCGCTCGAGAACGTGGCGCTCGGCGAGAGCGCGCTCGCCGCGCACCGCGCCGCCGAGGAGAGCCCGGCCCACCGGCAGAACATCCTCTCCCGCGAGGCCACCCGCGTCGGCTGCGGCCTCGCGCGGGGTCGGACGGCGGGAGGCGAGCCGGCCGTCTACTTGACGGAGATCTTCATCAGGCCGGTCGAGGACGGCGCGGACGACGCCATGACACCCGAGGCACGGGTCCGCGAGGCGCTCTGGCGCGAGCGCGCGCGGAGCGGCGCTCCCGCCCTGGTCTCCGATGTCCGCCTCGACGCGCTTGCCCGGGATGCGGCGCGCGGGATGGCGCAGCGGGGCGAGCCGGCGCCGCGGGACGCCGGCGCGAGCGCGCTCGCCCTGGGACGGAAGCTCGCGGCGGTCGACGCGTTCATCGGCGCGCGCGCCGCCGACGCAGCGCACTCGCGCAACCTCACCGACCGGCGCTTCGGAAGGGTGGGCGTGGGCGTGGCGGTGGGCGACAGCGCTCGCCATGGGCGAGGCATGCTCTTCATCGCCGTCGTGTATACGGACTAGGGGAGGCAGGGGACGAGCACTCGCCCTACGATTCGAGGTATGCCTGCGACTCCGTCTTCACCCCAGACGGCGCTGGGTAGCGTAGCTCTCCAGCCCCAGCTCGACCTCGGGCTGCAGCGCGAACAGCTCGCAATGCGTGCACGACCAGCTGTTCCAGCCCTTCTTGACCGCCTCGTCCAGGCAGCCGTCATAATAATTGCAGAACAGATTGCGGTGGCCTTCGACGCCGCGATCGGGATTGATAGGCGCGGTGAGCTCGCTCGGGCACGGTTTGGCCAGCACGTCGACCTCCACGAAAGATGGCTGGTGCGGCGCGGCGCAGAGCTGCGTCCTGCGCAGGATCCCCGTCGAGCTCCCCCTCGAAGATGCTCGACGCGGGTTGGCCGCCTTCAGCTGGGAGCGGGCGTGAGGCCCGTCCTTCGATATTCAAGCGTGCGGGCTATATGGCGCCTCGCGTTACCATGTGTCAACCCCCCGGGGCGCGCGCCCGGGACCCCGCTCCGGCGCGCTGCGGAGGTGCGCGATCAACCGCTTGCTTCGCGAGCACTTACGCTGACCCGGGTCCTCGTCACCGCATCGGTGGCTGTGGTCGCGGCGGCGCCTGCGTGGGCAGCCGATGCCGCGCCGGCGCACCTCGCCGCCTGGCTGGAGGGCATCGCCGAGAGCGCGCAGGAGCTCGCCGATGGGGACCCGGCGCGGGCGGAGGCGGCTGCCCGCGCCGCCCTGGCCGCTCTCCCGGCGGGCGCGGCGGGAGCCCACGGCGCGCTCGCCCTCGGGCTGGCGCTGCGCGAGGCGGGCCGCTCCGCCGAGGCGGCGTCGGCGCTGGCCCGGGCCGCGGCGGGGCTCGCCGATCCGACGCTGCGCGAGGCGGCGCGCTACGAGGAGGCCCAGGCCCTCTTCTACGCCGGCCACCCGGGAGCTGCGGCGGCGCGGTTCGCGGCGCTGGCAGCCACGGCGCGCGGCCCACTCGCAGCGCGGGCGCGCTGGCGCGAGGCGGACGCGCTCCTCGCGGCCGGCTCCCCGCGGCTGGCGGCGCGCGCGTATGAAGCCGGCTTGACGGCGGAGCCCACGGGTCAGCTCGCCCTCGGCGCGCGGCTCTCGTTGGCCGCGGCGCTACGACAGTCGGGCGAGGACGCGCGAGCGGCGGCCGTGTACCGCGCGCTGTGGGTGGAGCAGCCCACCGATCCCAGCGGACGCGCCGCTGCGCGCGCGCTGCGCGCCTGGCGCGACGCGGGTGGTCCGGTCCCGCCGCCTACCCCCGCCCAGCGGCTCGCCCGCGCCAACCGCTTCCTCGAGCTGGCGCTGCCGCGCCGGGCACTCGCGGTGCTCGACCGACTGGAGAAGGAGCCCGCGCCGGCGGAGCTCGTCACCCGCGGCAGGCTCCTGCGTGCGCTGTCGTCCTTGCAGGTCGGCCGTCGCGAGGAGGCGAAGAGCCTCGCCGCGCAGCTGCTCGCGGACGGAGCCGCCGCGCCCGGCACGCGCGCCGGGGCGGAGCTGGTGCTGGCGCGGGTCGCGGCGCGCGCCGGTCGGCTGGAGGAGGCCTCCAGCCGCTACCGCCGCCTGGCCGAGACGCACGCCGACATCCCGGGACTCTCGGTCGCCCAGGCGCGCGACCTCCCCGAGGACTCCGCCTTCCTGGCGGCCTGGCTCTACTACGACGCCGGCCGTTACGCTCGCGCGGCGGAGCTCCTCCGCGCCTACGTCCGGGCGCACCCGGCCGCGCGCCGGGCCGACGACGCGCGCTGGTTCGAGGCGTGGTCGCTCTACCGGCTGGGGCGCCTGCCCGAGGCGCGGCGCGCGCTCTCCCGGCTCGAGGGAGGGCCCCTCGCGGCGGCCGCGCTGTACTGGCAGGGCCGGCTCGCACCGGGGCGGCACCGACAGCGCGAGCTCTACCGGGCCGCGCTCCGAGAGGCGCCGCCAGGGACCTGGTATGCGCTCCTCTCCGCCGGCCGGCTGACGGCATTCGGGGAGCAGCCACCCGTGCTGGCGGGGACGCCGGGCGCGCCGCTTTGGGACGGACCCGGCCGTGGCCCGGCGGGCGACGCGCTCGTCCGAGCCGCCACCCTCGCCGGCACCGGCCTGAACGCCGTGGCGGTCGGGGAGCTGCGAGCGCTGGCCGGCACGCGAGAGGGCCGCGAACATGCCGCGCTCATCGCGCAGCTGGCGGAGGTGGCCGGGGACGCGGAGCTCCCCTTCCGCATGGCGCGCGATCACCTCGCCCCGACCCGCCGGGCGCTGCGCTGGCTCTACCCGCGCGCTTTCCCCGAGCTCCTCCCGGGGGCCGCGCGCGAGGCAGGCGTCGACGCCTCGCTCTATCTCGCCGTCATGCGCCGCGAGTCGGCCTTCCGGCCCGACGCGCGCAGCGGGGCCGGCGCGATCGGGCTCGTCCAGCTCATCCCGCCGACCTCGGAGCGGCTGGCGCAGGTGCTCGGGCTGCCCGCCGCCGCGCAGGAGCTGGAGCGACCCGAGGTGAGCGTGCCGCTCGGCGCGCAGTACCTCGCGCTCCTCGTCGACCGCTTCCGGGAGCCCGCCGTGGCGCTCGCGGCCTACAACGCCGGCCCCATCGCCGCGGCCGCCTGGGCTCGCAGCAGCGCCGACGTGCCGCTCGATCGCTTCGTGGAGGACGTCCCGTACCGCGAGACGCGACGGTACGTGAAGAGCGTGGCCGCGGACGCGGTGGTCTACCGCGCGCTGTGGGAAGGCGGCGCGCTGGCGCTCGACGGCGAGCGGCCGGTGCCGGCGCCGCGGCAAGGGGTGGCGTTCTGACGAGCTCCGGCCCTACGCGCCGGGCGGCTGTTCGCCCTGGATCGCGGCGAGCACCGCCGCGCCCATGCGCCGCAGCACGACGGTGGTGACGCCTGGCACGCGCAGGAGCTCCGCCTCGCCGCGGGGACGTCGGCGCGCCACCTCGACCATGCTCTGCTCCGGCATCACCTTGAAGGGTGGCCGGTCGAGCGCGCTGGCGCGCTCCTCGCGCGCCACCCAGAGGGCGCGCAGCACCGCGCGGCCCGCCAGGTCGAGCTCGCGCGCACCCTTCATCTTGCGCCAGCCCTCCGGGTCGAAGACGCGCGGCCGTGGTTCGACCGCCGCGATGCGGCCAAACTCCTGCGCCGCCTCGCTCCACAGGTCCCGCGCGCGGAGCTCCGCCGCCAAGGTCTCGTACAGCGGCAGGAGGAAGTGCGTGTCGAGCGCGGCATAGCTCACCTGCTCGACCGTGAGCGGACGCCGGCCCCAGTCCGAGCGCTGGAAATCCTTCGACAGCCGGACGCCGAACTGTTCCTCCACGAGCGCGGAGAGGCCCAGGCCGAGCCGGCCGAGCCGCCGCGCGGCTGCCATCGTGTCGAAGAGGGCCGGCAGCGCGAAGCCGTACTCGCGCTTCAGGCAGCGCACGTCGTAGTCGGCGCCGTGCAGCACGAGGGCCGGCGCGGCGGCCAGCACCGGTCCGAGCGGGCGCAGGTCGACCGCGAAGGGATCGACCACCCAGTCCGTCTCTCGCGTCGAGATCTGGATGAGGCAGACCCGCTCCCGGTAGACGTGAAAGCTGTTGGACTCGGTGTCGAGCGCGATGGCGGGCTCGCCCGCGAGCGCGCCGACGAGCCCCTGCAGCGCGGGCGCGTCGGCGACGAGGACAGGCTGAAGGCGTGGCGGCTGGGAGGGCATCGGGAGGAGCGGGGCCTAGGCGCCGGCGAGCGCGACGGCGACCTCGCCGGCCACGCACGCGTTCGCCTCGAGGAGGGCCACGTTGGCCGCCCGGGCGCCGCCCGCGGTGGCGCGGTCGAGCGCCTGCAAGAGGAAGGGGGTGAGGAGCTTGCCGGAGAGGTGCCGCGCGCGTGCCTCGGCGAGCGCCTCGGCGAGGGCGCCCTCGACCTCGGCGGGATCGAGCGATGCCGGGGGCGGGACGCAGAGGAGCACGCCCTCGCTGCGCTCCAGGACCTGCCAGTGCAGCCGGAGGAGCGCCGCCATCTCCGAGGCGCCGTCCACCCGGTGCTCGAGCCGGACGCCGCTCTGCGCGACGTAGAAGGCGGGCATCTCCGAGGTGCGCCAGCCCACCACCGAGACGCAGAGCGACTCGAGCTCCTCGGCGGTGGCGGCGAGGTCGAGGATGACCTTGGGGCCGGCCGCGACCACGCACACCGGGTGCCGCGACAGCTCGAGCAGGTCGGAGGAGCGATCGCGCAGCGCCCCGTCGTGCGGCCCGGCGCGGTGCACGCCGCCCACCCCGCCCGTGGCGAAGACGCGGATGCCGACCCGGGCCGCGAGCGCCATCGTGGCCGACACGGTCGTGCCCGCGTCGCGGCGCTCCAGGAGCAGGGCGGCCACATCGCGCACCCCGGCCTTGGCGGCCCGGGTGCTGGGGTCGGCGAGGCGGGCGAGCTCCGCATCGCTCGCGCCGATGGCCACCCGCCCGCCGAACAGCCCGATGAACGCCGGCACCGCGCCGGCCGCCCGCACCGCCGCGGCGCAGCGGTGGGCCGCCTCGAGGTTGGCGGGCGGCGGCAGCCCATGGGCGATCACGCTCGTCTCGAGCGCCACCACCGCCCGGCCGATGGCGAGCGCGTCACGGACCTCGGGGGCGATCTGGAGGGTGGCGTCCACGCGCGGCAGTGTAGCGCGCCGGCGCCCCGGCGGCATCCGCGGCGCTCCGGGCGGACGTGCTATGGAGCGGTGGATGGCCGCTCCCACCCCTCCGACCGGCGCTGATGCCGCCCGGGGCGCGCGCCTGCGTGGCCACCTCCTCGCCGCCTATGCCGCGCTGTCCATGGTCTGCTTCTTCCTCGTCCAGCTGCCGGTGATGCTCCTCACCGGCTCGGCGGACTTCTCCATCTGGCTCGCGCGGCGGGCGTGGGCCCCCTCCGCACTCTGGCTGGCTGGCGCGCGGCTGGAGATCGACGACCGGGCCGGCTTCCCCGAAGGGCCCGCCATCTACGTCAGCAACCACGAGAGCGCGCTCGACGCGTGGGTCCTGTTCCGCACCATTCCCCGCGACGGGCTGCGCTTCATCGCGAAGCAGGAGCTGTTCCGCATCCCCGTCTTCGGCTGGTACCTGCGCCTCGCGCGCTTCGTGCCCGTCGATCGCGCGCACCGCGCGCGCGCCGTCCAGGCGCTCCAGGAGGCGGGGCGTATCGTCCGCGCCGGCACCTCCCTCATCGCCTTTCCCGAAGGCACCCGCAGCGCGGATGGCCACGTCCAGCCCTTCAAGAAGGGCGCGTTCGTGGTGGCGACGGAGGCGGGCGTGCCGGTGGTGCCGATCGCATCGCCGGCGCCGCGGCCCTGAACCCCAAGGGCAGGCTCGAGGTGCGCCGCGGCGTCATTCGCGTCGAGGTGGGCGCGCCGCTCACCCCGCACGACTTCTCCGACAAGGACGCCCTGCTGCGCGAGGTGCGGCGCCGCATCATCGCGCTGCACCTCGGGCTGGGCGGGCTGGGCGGAGACGTGGAGGACGCGGTGGCCGGGGCGGGAGTCGAAGGCGACCGCCGCTAGCGCGGCGCCGCGTTCGCATCTGAGCGCGCGGCGAGTGCACCTTGTCGGTCCGGGCGATCCGGGGCTAGGCTCCCCCCGAGCATGGCCACCCGCACCGATCTGCCGGTCGTCCCGGCGCCGAACGCCCGGGCGCACCCGCCCGCGACCCTCGCCCTCCGGCTGCGGGCGCGCGCGACCGAGCTCGCCGACGGCTTTCGCCGCTCCGATCGCTTCTTCAAGATGCGCCTCGGCATCATCGCCGCCTGGGCCGTCCTCTCCGTCGCCACGCTCTGGGGCGCCTGCGCCACCCCCGGGCCGACGAACGCGCTCGGCGCCGACGTGCAGGTGAACGGCGATTCGATCATGGGCGTGCAGCTGCTCGTCCGGAACGAGTCGGCGCACATCTGGGAGGACGTCGTCCTCACCGTCGACGACGGTTGGAAGTACACCCAGAGCACCATGCGTCCGCGCGATCTGGTGGTCGTCTCGCTCTCGTCCTTCCGCCGCGGCGACGAGGCGCCGCCGCGCGACTACCGCCCGCGCGCGCTCGCCATCTCCTGCGCCCAGGGCACCGGCCACTTCGAGCTCCACTGACGGTCGTCCTGCTCCGCCTCGGCGCCCCGCGCGCGCTCCCGTCGCCGCCCGTCCTCCCGGCGCTCGCGAGCGCGGTCGACGAGCTCGCGCTCCTGCCGCGCCCGCCGGTGAGCCTCCGCCGCAGCGCTGGCCTCGCGCCCGGCCCGGGCGGACGCCTCCACCGCCAGCGCCGCCCGCGCCCGGAGCCGCGCGCGAGCGCAGGCGCTCAGCCGGAGGGTTGCGCCGCTGAGGGCGAGCGCCGGCGAGCCCCACTGAGCTCGCCCTGCTGCGCACCGCTCCGCGGCGGCCCGCTCCAGCGCCGCGAGCGCTGCGACGAGCGCGCCAGCCGCGGCATCCTCCTGCCGGGCCCTCAGCCAGGCCAGCCGGCGCAACGGATCGGCGCTCACGCCAGCGCCTCCTCGAGCGCGGCCAGCGCGCCGGGCAGGGTCGAGCGCTCGGCGCTCTCCTGGCGCAGGAAGCGCTCCAGCGCCGGCAGCCTCGAGAGCGCCTCGTCGGCCTCGGGATCGCTCCCCGCCCGGTAGGCGCCGAGCGCGATGAGGTCGCGCTGCCGCTCGTGGGCAGCGAGGAGCCGGCGCACCCGCCCGGCGAGCGCCCGGTGGTGCGAATCCGCCACCGCCGGCATGACCCGCGACACGCTCTGCAGGACGTCCACCGCCGGGAAGTGACCGCGCGCCGCCAGCTGCCGATCGAGCACGACGTGTCCGTCGAGGATTCCGCGCACCTCGTCCGCGATGGGCTCCTCCAGGTCCCCCCCGGCCACGAGGACGGTATAGACGGCCGTGATCGTCCCGCGGGCCCGCTGACCGGTGCGCTCGAGGAGCCGCGGCAGCGCCGCGAAGACGGAGGGGGGGTAACCCTGCCGTGCCGGCGGCTCACCCGCCGCCAGGCCCACCTCGCGCTGCGCGCGCGCGAACCGCGTCACGCTGTCGAGGAGGAGCAGGACGCGCCTTCCCTCCACCTCGGCGAACCACTCGGCCAGCGCGGTGGCGACGTGCGCCGCCCTCAGCCGCACCAGGGCCGGCGCGTCACTCGTCGCGGCCACCACCACGCTCCGGGCCAGCCCGGCCTGGCCGAGCGACTCCTCGACGAAGTCGCGCACCTCGCGGCCGCGCTCCCCGACGAGCCCCACCACCACCACCTCCGCCTCGCTCCCACGGGCGATCTGTCCGAGCAGGCTCGACTTCCCGACGCCGGCCCCCGCGAACAGCCCGATGCGCTGCCCCTCCCCCGCCGTGAGGAGCGCGTCGATGGCGCGGACGCCGAGCGCGAGCGGCGCGGTGACGCGCGGACGCTGCAGCGGCGAGGGCGCTGGGCGGTCGACGCCCCAGGGCGCGAGGTCACCCGGCAGCGGTCGCCCGTCGATGGGCTGTCCCAGCCCGTCGAGGACGCGCCCCAGCAACCCTGGCCCTGCTCGGACGGCGAAGGGGCGGCCGGTGGCCGTCGCGGCGGCGCCGACGCCGAGCCCGCGCGTCTCGCCGAGTGGCAGCAGGACCGCCTCGTCCCCACGGAAGCCGACCACCTCAGCCAGCAGCGGCTCGGCGTTCGGGCGCTCCAGCTCCACGAGCTCGCCCTGGCGGACCTCGCCGAGCGACGCGCGCACCGCGAGCCCCGTCAGCTCCAGCACCCTCCCGCGGCACGCGAGCGGCGCCCGCGCCGGCAGCGCGGCCCCTCGTCGCGCGAGCTCGATGGGCCTCACCAGGTCACCTCCTCGGCGCCCCGGCGCAAGGCGCGGCCGAGCGCCTCGAGCTGCTCGGTGAGACGCGCGTCGTAGCTGCCAGCCTCGGTCTCGACCAGGACCCCGCCGCGCCCGACCGTCTCATCGCCGACCAGGGCGACGCGGCGCGCCCCGGGGAGAGACCCGAGCAGCTGCGGCTCGGCGGCGCGGAGGGCGGCGAGGTCCTCGGGGTGGGCGCGGAGCCTGACTTCGCTGCGCTGCCGCGCCGCATCGAGCGCCCGGCTCGCCACTTCCACCACCGCCCCCCCGTCTCGCTCGGCGATCCGGGACAGGACGCGCCCGGCCACCGCCAGCGCGAGCTCGACCAGCTCGGCCTCGGCCCGGGCCAGCAGCTCGTCGTGCAGGAGTGCCGCCCGCACCACGATCTCGGTGGCGCGCGCGAGGCCCTCTTCCCGGCCGGCCGAGGCGGCCTCCGTTCGCAGGACGTCGGCGTCCGCGCGCGCCTGCACGAGGAGCTCCGCCGCTCGACGTCGACCCTCCGCCTCCGTCTCGCGCGCCAGCTCGCGGGCGTCGCGCACCACGGCCGGAATACGCCGGCTAGCGGGTGTCCAGGGCAGCGCTGCCGCCGGTGCGACGATGGTCATGTACGAGGCCGGGCTGCACGGGGCGTGCCCCCTCGCGCGCCGGGGCGAGGGCCCCCCCTGGCGCGTTCGGCCGGAGTCCTCCGGCCCGGAACGGCTACCCGGAACAGTCGCGCCGCAACCCCCACGGCCGCGCCGCGGTCCACGAATGGCGAAGGGCCCGCCGCCTCTTCGGCAGTGGGCCCTCCGAGAGCTTCGAGCGGCCGTGAGGCGTCTAGGCGGCGCTCTCCATGTCATCCCCGCCGACCGGCTCGAGGTAGCGGTTCAGGAACTGCTTCGTCTTCAGCTCCACCTGGCGAACGCGCTCGCGGGAGACCCCCCAGCGCTTGCCGATCTCCTCCAGCGTCTTCGGCGAGTCCTGCTGCAACCGATTGTGGACGATGTCCCAGCCCAGCTCGCCGATACGCTTGCGCACCTTGCCGAGCGCGTCGCGGACCTCGCGATCGCCCTCGGCCGAGAGGTAGCTGTCCTCGGGACCGGGCCCGTCGTCCTCGATGCGCTCGAGGTGGGTGACGTCGCCCTCCTCGTCAATGGCGCTGTCGAGCGACAGGTCGGGCTGCGCCACCGTGCCGCTCTGAGGCCGCACGGTGGAGCGGGCTTCCTTGAGGTACTTGCCGATATAGGCGCGGATCCACCAGACGGCGTAGGTGGAGAAGCGGGTCCCGGCGTGTGGGTCGAACTTCTCGACGGCGCGCATCAGCCCGACGTTGCCCTCCTGGATGAGGTCGTCGAGCCGCACGGTGCCGCGGCGCTGCTTGCGGGCGATGGCGACCACGAAAGCGAGATTGTGGCGGACCAGCTTCTGCTTGGCGGACGGTTCTCCCTTCCGCGCCCGGAGCGCGAGGGCGTGCTCGTCTTCCCGCGTCAGCGGCGGGAAGTCGCGCACGGCTCTCAGGTAAGGCGCCAGTTCCTCGAATTCTCTGCTGCTGCGCTGGGTGGTGGCAGTCCTCATGTCCTCACCTTGTCCTGCTCGCGGCACACCGTTGGGAAGGAGGTTACGTAACGTGAGTTTAAAATAACTGGACCTGACGAGTCAACCATTCACAAGCCAAGACGAGAGGGGCTGAGCTGAATCGGCAGCGCGTTCGAGTGCGCAACCGTGCTGGGGGGCACGCGTGTAGCGCGAATATGAGGCCCGAAGGGTCGATGGCCAGCACCCCGGCAGGTTTTTTTGATGATCAGACGGGTAAGCATGGAAACTTGCACGTCATCAGGCCAGGAGGCTCTCTTGGGTCCTGTCCCGGGAGCCGATCCCGCGTCTGGCGGCCGAGCGCCTCGCCGCTGGAAAAAGAAGCGGGCGGGCCCGGTCCGTGGACCGAGCCCGCCCGAGAAAGCATGCCGCCGAGGTGAACCTCAGTCCTCGCCCGCCACGGCGAGGGCCTCCTCGGCCTGCTCCACCGCGTCGATCGGCGTCTCGACCTCGATGTCGAGGTGCTTGTAGGCGCCGAGACCGGTGCCGGCGGGGATGAGCCGGCCCATGATGACGTTCTCCTTCAAGCCGCGGAGCTGGTCGGTCTTGCCGCTGATGGCGGCCTCCGTCAGCACCTTGGTCGTCTCCTGGAACGACGACGCCGAGATGAACGACTCGGTCGAGAGCGAGGCCTTGGTGATGCCGAGGAGCAACGGCTCGCCCTGGGCCGGCTTACCGCCAGCCGTCATCACCTTCTCGTTCTCCTCCTCGAAGACGAACTTCTCCACCTGCTCGTCGGCGAGGAAGCTCGTGTCGCCCACGTCGACGATGCGCACGCGGCGCAGCATCTGGCGCACGATCGTCTCGATGTGCTTGTCGTTGATCTTGACGCCCTGGAGCCGGTAGACCTCCTGGACCTCGTCCACCATGTAGTGCGCGAGCTCCTTCTCCCCGAGCACCTTCAGGATGTCGTGCGGGTTGGCGGCGCCGTCCATGAGCGCCTCGCCGGCGCGGAGGCGGTCGCCCTGGTGCACGCTGATGTGCTTGCCCTTGCCGATGAGGTACTCCTTGGCGAGGTCAGGCCGCAGCTTCGCGTCGACTTCGGGCGTGATGACGACCTTGCGCTTGCCCTTGGTGTCCTTGCCGAAGCTGACCACGCCGTCGATCTCGGAGATGACGGCGTGCTCCTTGGGCTTGCGGGCCTCGAAGAGCTCGGCCACCCGGGGCAGACCGCCCGTGATGTCCTTCGTCTTCATGGTCTCGCGCGGCATCTTGGCGATGATCTCGCCGGCGTCGACCTCGTCGCCGTCGTTCACGACGATGTTGGCGCCCTCGGGCAGCATGTAGCGCGCCTGCGCCTCCGAGTTGGGCAGGTTCCTCGTCTGCCCCTTCTCGTCCTTGATCGACACGCGCGGACGCGCGTCGGGATCCTTCGAGGCGATGATCACCTTGCGGGCGAGGCCGGTGACCTCGTCGAGCTGCTCGGCCATGGTGACGCCGTCCACGATGTCGCCGTACTTCAGCCGGCCGGCCACTTCGGTGATGATCGGCATCGAGTAGGGATCCCACTCGGCGAGGAGCGTGTTCGGACCGACCTTCTGGCCGTCCCGCACCAGCATCTTCGCGCCGTAGACGACCCCGTACCGCTCGCGCTCGCGGCCCTGATCGTCGGTGATGACGATCTCGCCGTTGCGGTTCATCACGATGAGCGTACCGTCCTTCTTCTTGGCCGTGTTCACCTGGACGAACTTGACCGCGCCGCCGTTGCGGTTCTCCACCGTCGACTGCTCGGCGCGCCGTGACGCGGTGCCGCCGATGTGGAAGGTGCGCATGGTCAGCTGGGTACCCGGCTCGCCGATCGACTGGGCGGCGATGACGCCCACCGCCTCGCCGATGTTGACCTTGCGGCCGCGGGCGAGGTCACGCCCGTAGCACTCGACGCAGATGCCGCGCCGAGCCTGGCAGGTGAGCACCGAGCGGATGCGGACGCGGTCGATCCCGGAGTTCTCGATCGCCTTCACCTTGGCCTCGTCGATCTCCTCGTTCGACTGGACGAGCACCGCGCTCGAGAAGGGATCGACGATGTCCTCCAGTGCCACCCGGCCCAGGATGCGCTCCCCCAGCGGCTCGATGATCTCCCCGCCCTCGACGAGCGAGCCGAGGGTGATGCCGTCCATCGCCCCGCAGTCGTACTCGGTGATGATGGCGTCCTGCGCCACGTCGACCAGGCGCCGGGTCAGGTACCCCGAGTTGGCGGTCTTGAGCGCCGTGTCTGCGAGGCCCTTGCGGGCGCCGTGCGTCGAGATGAAGTACTGCAGGACGTTCAGCCCCTCGCGGAAGTTGGCCGTGATGGGCGTCTCGATGATCTCGCCCGAGGGCTTGGCCATCAGGCCGCGCATGCCCGCCAGCTGCCGGATCTGCTGCGCCGAGCCGCGGGCGCCGGAGTCGGCCATGATGTAGATGGGGTTGAACGACGGCTGCCGGCGCTCCTCGCGCTTGCCGTCCTTCCCGATCCCGGTGGCGGTCTCGGTCCCGATCTCGGTCATCATCTCCTGGGCCACCTCCTCGGTGACCTGCGCCCAGATGTCGATGACCTTGTTGTACCGTTCACCCTTGGTGATGAGACCTTCGGTGTACTGGTTCTCGATGTCGGTCACCTCGCCGGTGGCCCGATCGAGCAGGACCTGCTTCTTGCGCGGGATGTGCATGTTCGACAGCGCGATGGAGATGCCGGCCTTGGTCGCGTTGCCGTAGCCCATCGACCGCACGCGGTCGGCGAGGAGGACGGTCTCCTTCTCGCCGCACAGGCGGTAGGTGAGGTCGATGAGGTTCTGCAGCTGCTTCTTGTCCATCACCTTGTTGATGGACTCGAAGGGCAGCCGCTTCGGGACGATGTCGAAGAGCAGCACGCGGCCGGTGGTGGACTCGACGCGCTGCCCGTCCATGCGGACCGTGATCTTGGCCTGCAGGTCGATCTCGCCCTGATCGTAGGCCGCCCGGACCTCCTGCGGCGAGGCGAAGATCTTCCCCTCCCCCTTCGCGAAGGCCCGCTCGCGCGTCATGTAGTAGATGCCGAGCACGATGTCCTGGCTCGGCACGATGATGGGCTTGCCGTGCGCGGGCGAGAGGATGTTGTTCGTGCTCATCATGAGCACGCGGGCCTCCATCTGCGCCTCGATGGAGAGCGGCACGTGGACGGCCATCTGGTCGCCGTCGAAGTCGGCGTTGAAGGCGGTGCAGACGAGCGGGTGGAGCTGGATCGCCTTGCCCTCGATGAGGACCGGCTCGAAGGCCTGGATGCCGAGCCGGTGCAGCGTCGGGGCGCGGTTGAGGAGCACCGGGTGCTCGCGGATCACGTCGTCGAGGATGTCCCACACCTCGGGACGCTCCTTCTCCACCATCTTCTTCGCGCTCTTGATGGTGGTGACGTAGCCCTTCTCTTCCAGCTTGTTGTAGATGAAGGGCTTGAACAGCTCGAGCGCCATGATCTTGGGCAGCCCGCACTGGTGCAGCTTGAGCTCCGGGCCGACCACGATCACCGAGCGGCCCGAGTAGTCGACGCGCTTGCCGAGCAGGTTCTGGCGGAAGCGGCCCTGCTTGCCCTTCAGCATGTCGCTGAGCGACTTGAGCGGGCGCTTGTTGGGGCCGGTGATGGTCTTGCCCCTGCGGCCGTTGTCGAACAGCGCGTCCACCGCCTCCTGCAGCATCCGCTTCTCGTTGCGGATGATGATGTCGGGGGCGTTCAGCTCCTGGAGGCGCTTCAACCGGTTGTTACGGTTGATGACGCGACGGTAGAGGTCGTTCAGGTCCGAGGTGGCGAAGCGGCCGCCGTCGAGCGGCACCAGCGGGCGCAGGTCGGGCGGGATGACCGGGATGACCTCCAGCATCATCCAGTCCGGCTTGTTGGTCGACTCGCGGAACGCGTCGACCACCTTGAGCCGCTTCGCGATCTTCTTGCGCTTGGCGTCGCTCGTCGCCTCGCGCATGTCCTTGCGGAGCGAGTCGGAGAGGCCGAGGATGTCGATCGCGCGCAGCAGCTGCAGGACGGCCTCGCCGCCCATGCCGGCCGTGAACGCCTCGTCACCGAGCTCGTCGAGGAGCTTGCCGTAGCGCTCCTCGGAGAGGAGCTCGCCCCGCTGCAGGGTGGACTCCTTGGGATCGATGACGATGTAAGACTCGCAGTAGAGGACCTTCTCCAGATCCTTGAGCGTGATGTCGAGCAGGTTCCCGATGCGCGAGGGGAGCGACTTCAGGAACCAGATGTGCGCCACCGGCGTGGCGAGCGTGATGTGGCCGAGGCGCTCGCGGCGCACCTTCGACTGGATCACCTCGACGCCGCACTTCTCGCACACCACCCCGCGGTGCTTCATGCGCTTGTACTTGCCGCAGTTGCACTCGTAGTCCTTCACCGGGCCGAAGATCTTGGCGCAGAAGAGGCCGTCGCGCTCCGGCTTGAAGGTGCGGTAATTGATCGTCTCCGGCTTCTTCACCTCGCCGTGCGACCACTGCCGGATCTTGTCCGGGCTGGCCAGCGAGATGCGCATGGCCGAGAACGACAGCGGGTCCTTCGGCTTCTCGAAGAAATTGAAGATGTCCTTCACGGCGACTCCCTGAAAAAGTTCTCGAGATGACAGCAGGCCCCTCCCTCCGGCCCTCCCCCCGTCACGCGGGGGGAGGAGGAGAGAAGGCTAGGCGGTCTTCTTCTCCGGCCGCGGGGCGAGCGGATCGCCCGTCGCGGCGGCGGCCTCCTGCAGCTCGCGCTCGCGCAGCGCATCCGGCGATTCGAGCAGCTCGACGTCGAGCGCGAGGCTCTGCATCTCCTTGATGAGCACGTTGAAGGACTCGGGCAGCCCGGACTCGAGCGTGTTCTCGCCCTTCACGATCGCCTCGTACATGCGGGTGCGGCCGACCACGTCGTCCGACTTCACGGTCAGGAACTCCTGCAGCGAGTAGGCGGCGCCGTAGGCCTCCATCGCCCACACCTCCATCTCGCCCAGGCGCTGGCCACCGAACTGGGCCTTGCCGCCCAGCGGCTGCTGCGTGACGAGCGAGTACGGCCCGATGCTCCGGGCGTGGATCTTCTCGTCCACCAGGTGGTGCAGCTTCAGCATGTACATGACGCCGACCGTGACGTCGTGATCGAACGGCTCGCCGGTGCGTCCGTCGAAGAGGACCGACTGCATGGTGCAGTCGCCGGTGGCGAGCAGCCCCGTCATCTCGTCCTCGTGGGCGCCGTCGAAGACGGGCGTCGCCACGTGCACGCCGCGCATGAACTTCTCGGCCAGCTTCGGCAGCTCCTTGTCCGGCAGGTCGTCGATCATCTGCGCCATCTTCTCGGTCCGGACGTCGTCGGACGGGAAGACCTTCTTCAGCCCCTTGCGCAGCTGGTCGGGCCCGAACTTCTTCTCGATCATGTCCTCGATGCGCTTGCCGACGTTGAGCGCCGCCCAGCCGAGGTGGGTCTCCAGGATCTGCCCCACGTTCATGCGGGAGGGCACGCCGAGCGGGTTGAGGACGATGTCTACCGGCGTCCCGTCCTCGAGGTAGGGCAGGTCCTCCTCGGGCAGCACGCGCGAGACGACGCCCTTGTTGCCGTGCCGGCCGGCCATCTTGTCGCCGACGGCGAGCTTGCGCTTGATGGCGACGTACACCTTCACCATCTTGATGACGCCCGGCGGGAGCTCGTCGCCCTTCTTCAGGCGGCCGATCTTCTCCCCGAACAGGAGCTTGATGAGCTCGCGCTGCTCCTCGAAGTTCTGGACGACCTTGCGGACCTTCTCCTGCACATCGGAGGGGGCCGCGATCTCGCCCCAGTAGCGCTGCGGGACGGTGTCGAGCAGCCCGTCGTCCAGCATGTCGCCCTTCTTGAGGAGCTGGTTGCCCTGGTCGTCCACCAGCCGGCCCGAGACCTCCTTGCCGAGGAGGAGCTTGCGGATCTTGCCGTAGGCCGAGTCCTGGATGATGTGGATCTCGTCGTTCTGATCCTTGAGGAGGCGGGCCTCCTCCATCTCCTCGATGGCCTTGGCGCGCTCGTCCTTGTCGACGCCCTTGCGCGAGAAGACCTTGGCGTTGATGACGGTGCCCTGCACGCCGGGCGGGACGCGCAGCGAGCTGTCGCGGACGTCGCCCGCCTTCTCGCCGAAGATGGCGCGCAGCAGCTTCTCCTCGGGGGAGAGCTGCGTCTCGCCCTTGGGCGTGATCTTGCCGACCAGGATGTCGCCCGGCTTCACCTCGGCGCCGATGCGAATGATGCCCGACTCGTCGAGATCCTTCAGGGCCTCCTCACCGACGTTCGGGATGTCGCGGGTGATCTCTTCCTTGCCGAGCTTGGTGTCGCGCGCGATGCACTCGAACTCCTCGATGTGGATCGAGGTGTACACGTCCTCCTTGAGGAGGCGCTCGGAGAGGAGGATCGAGTCCTCGAAGTTGTAGCCCTGCCACGGCATGAAGGCGACGACCACGTTCTGCCCGAGCGCGAGCTCGCCCATCTCGGTGGCCGGCCCGTCGCCGATGACGTCGCCCTTCTTCACCCGCTCGCCCGGCTTCACGATGGGCTTCTGGTTGATGCAGGTGTTCTGGTTCGAGCGCTGGTACTTGATGAGGTTGTAGATGTCGACCTCGTTCGCCACGTCGGTGGTCGAGGTCGGCACGTCCGCCTTCACCACGATGCGGCCGGCGTCGACCGACTGCACCACGCCGTCGCGCTTAGCCACCACCGTCACGCCCGAGTCGCGGGCCACGATGAACTCGATGCCGGTGCCGACCAGCGGGGCGTCGGTGCGGAGCAGCGGGACCGCCTGGCGCTGCATGTTCGAGCCCATCAGGGCGCGGTTCGCGTCGTCGTTCTCGAGGAACGGCACGAGCGAGGCGGCCACCGAGACGAGCTGGTTCGGCGACACGTCCATCAGGTCGACCTCGTCCGGCTTCGCCTGCACGTACTCACCGTGCTTGCGGCAGGAGACGGCCGCGCCCTGGAAGACGCCCTTCTTGTCCACCGGCGCGTTCGCCTGGGCGATGATGTGCTGCTCCTCCTCGAGGGCGGAGTAGAACTTCACCTCGTCCGTGACGCGGCCCTTCTCCACCCGGCGGTAGGGCGTCTCGACGAAGCCGTACTCGTTGACGCGGGCGTAGGTCGAGAGCGACGCGATGAGGCCGATGTTCGGGCCTTCCGGCGTCTCGATGGGGCAGATGCGGCCGTAGTGCGTCGAGTGGACGTCGCGCACCTCGAAGCCGGCGCGCTCGCGGGTGAGGCCGCCCGGCCCCAGCGCGGAGAGGCGGCGCTTGTGGGTCACCTCGGAGAGCGGGTTCGTCTGGTCCATGAACTGCGAGAGCTGCGACGACCCGAAGAACTCCTTGATGACGGCCGTCACCGGCTTCGCGTTGATGAGGTCGTGCGGCATGAGCGTCTCGATCTCCTGGAGGCTCATGCGCTCCTTGATGGCGCGCTCCATGCGGACGAGACCGATGCGGTACTGGTTCTCGAGCAGCTCGCCCACCGCGCGGACGCGGCGGTTGCCGAGGTGGTCGATGTCGTCGATGTCCTTGTTCGGCTTGCCGTTCTTGAGGTCGATGAGGAAGCGCACCACCTCCAGCACGTCGCGCTTCGTCAGCACCTGGTTGTCGAGCGGCTCGTCGATCCCGAACTTGTAGTTGAGCTTGAGCCGGCCGACCTTCGACAGGTCGTAGCGCTCGGCGTTGAAGAACAGGTTGACGAACAGGTTCGTCGCCGTCTCGGGCGTGGGCGGATCACCCGGCCGCAGCCGCTTGTAGATCTCCATGATCGCCTCTTCGGGCGTGGAGATCTTGTCCGCCATGAGCGTGTCGCGGAGCGACGGCAGCACGTTCAGGTTGTCGATGAAGAGGACGCGCAGCTCCTTGATGTCGCGCTTGCGCAGCTCCTCGATCTTCTCCTCGGAGATCTCCTCGTTCACCTCGAGGAGCACCTCGCCGGTCGTCTCGTCGACGACGTCCTCGGCGGAGATCTTGCTGTGCACCTCCTCGGCGTCGATGGGGAGGGACCGGAGCTTGGCCGACATCAGCTTCTTGATCGCGCTCTCGGTGTACTTGCGGTTCTTCTTGACGATCACCTCGCCGCTCTTCGGGTCCTTGATGTCGCGCGTGGCGCGCTGACCCTTCAGGAGCTCGGGGTTGAGGTCCTTCTCGTACTTCCCCTTCCCCTCGATGCGGATGGTCTCGGTGTCGTAGTAGTACTTGAGGATCTCCTCCGCGGTGCCGCGGAAGTCGACCGGGTCCTTCTTGGCCGTGTCGGGCACCGCGCCGAGCGCGCGCAGGAGCACGGTCGCCGGCAGCTTGCGGCGCCGGTCGATGCGCACGAAGAGCAGGTCCTTGTGGTCGAACTCGAAGTCGATCCATGACCCGCGGTACGGGATGATGCGGGCGTTGAAAAGGATCTTGCCCGAGCTGTGGCTCTTCCCCTTGTCGTGGTCGAAGAACGCCCCCGGCGAGCGGTGGAGCTGGCTGACGACGACGCGCTCCGTCCCGTTGATGATGAAGGTCCCGTTCTCGGTCATGAGCGGGATCTCGCCGAAGTAGACCTCCTGCTCCTTCACGTCGCGGATGGACTGAGCGCCGGTCTCCTCGTCCTTGTCCCAGACCACGAGGCGCACCACGACCTTGATCGGCGCGGAGAAGGTCATCCCGCGCTGGTGGCACTCGTCGACGTCGTACTTGGGCTTCTCGAGGTGGTAGCTCACGAACTCGAGCGAGCTCGTCTCGTTGAAGTCCTTGATGGGGAAGACCGACTTGAAGACCCCCTGCAACCCGGTGTCGTCGCGCTTCTCGGGCGGGACGTCGGCCTGCAGGAACTTGTCGTAACTCGACTTCTGGATGGCGATGAGGTTGGGGATCTCGGCGATCTTGTTGATTTTTCCAAAATTCCGTCGAACGCGAAAATTGTTCTGAACGGTCAGCGCCATACGCGATCGGTCCTCTCGGCCTTGACTACTCGGCCCGCCAGAAATGGCTCGAGCCGGCTGTCCGGCCGGCGAGCCGCCTCGCCCCGGCTCTCACCGGGGGTTGCCCTGCGTCGTTTTTGATGGGGTGCCGGGTTGTAACGGTAACCCGGTGCCCTGTCAAAGATTCCAGAATAGGGGTACGGCGGGGCAGGCCCTCGCCTGCCCCGCCGCACTCCCGCGAAACCCTTACTTGATCTCGACCTTGGCGCCTGCGCTCTCGAGCTTCTTCTTGAGCTCGTCGGCCTCGGCCTTGGCGATGCCCGCCTTGACCTCCTTGGGCGCGGCCTCGACCAGGTCCTTCGCCTCCTTGAGGCCGAGGCCCGTGATCGCGCGGACCTCCTTGATCACGTTGATCTTGTTCGGGCCGGCGTCGGCGAGGACGACGGTGAACTCCGTCTTCTCCTCGACCGGCGCAGCCGCGGCGGCCCCGCCGCCACCCGCCATCATCACCGGCGCGGCGGCGGCCGAGACGCCCCACTTCTCCTCGAGCTTCTTGACGAGCTCCGCCGCCTCCATGACGGTGAGCGTGCTGAGCTGGTCGACGATCGTGTTCAGGTCTGCCATGTCTGTTCTCGTTTCCTGTCTGGGCGGGGATCAATGCCCTGCCCTGCGTTCGAAGCGTACCCGCGCACGTGCTCGGTGCCCGGGCGGTTGACGTACCGTGGGTTACGACTTCCCGAGCTGTTCCTTGCGGGCGTTCACGACCTGGGCGAGCTGCTGGCCCGGGGTCCCGATCATCCGCGCGAGCTTGGTGGCCGGCTGGGCGATCATCATCGCGATGGTCGCGCGCAGCTCCTGGAGGCCCGGCATCTTCGCGAGCGCCTTCACGCCGTTCGCGTCGATGACCTTGCCCTCGACGACCGCGCTGCGGATCGCGAAGTTCTCGCGGTCCTTCGCGAAGTCGACGACGATCTTCGCCGGCGCCACCACGTCCGAATACGACATGATGAGCGCGGTGGGCCCGACGAACTTCTCGACGAGCGCCTCCACCGGCGTGCCCTTGGCGGCGCGCTGGGCGAGGGTGTTCTTCACGATCTTGTAGTCGATCTGCGCGTCACGGAACTTCTTGCGCAGGTCGGTCACGGTCGCGACGTTCAGCCCTCTCGGCTCCGCCAGGATGGCGGTCTTGGCCTTCATCATCAGCGCGTGAAGCTTGCCGATGACCTCTTCTTTTTCAGTCCGGTTCAAGTGTCCTCACCACCTTTCCGACCGCCCCACCCTCCCGGGCGGCGACGGTTCACTGGGTCGGGGCACAGGCCGGACGGCCGGTACGTCGACCCCCTGGCCAAGCAGGGGACGCTACGACAACGTTCCCATCGTCTCGGCGGGTCGGGTGACTTCACCCGTTTGACCGCGCTCCCCTTCGACCTCTCGCACTCGGGGGGCGTGGGCCCGCTGTCTTGGACCAGGAAACCCGGCGGCACCATGCCGCCGGAACCCTAGGTATTCGCGGCTAGGCGTGGGCGGCGGAGAGCTCCGCGGGGTCGAGCTTGATGCCTGGCCCCATGGTGCAGCTCACCGTCACGTTCTTCACGTAGACGCCCTTCGCCGTCTGCGGCTTCGCCTTGAAGATGATCTCCATGATGGCGTTGAAGTTCGCCTTCAGCTTCTCGGGCTCGAAGGAGGCCTTGCCGAAGGGGACGTGCACGATGCCCGCCTTCTCGACGCGGAACTCCACCTTGCCGGCCTTCTGCTCCTTCACGGCGCGCGCGATGTCCATCGACACCGTGCCGACCTTCGGGTTCGGCATGAGGCCGCGCGGGCCGAGCACCTTACCGAGGCGGCCGACCACGCCCATCATGTCGGGGGTGGCGAGCACCTTGTCGAAGTCCATGAAGCCGCCCTGGATCTTCTCGGCCAGGTCCTCCGCCCCCACGATGTCGGCGCCGGCCTCCTGCGCGTCGCGGGCCTTGTCGCCCTTGGCGAACACGGCGAGCCGCACCGCCTTGCCCATCCCGTGCGGCAGCACGACCGCGCCGCGCACCACCTGATCGGCGTGCTTGGGGTCGACGCCCAGGTTGATGGCGGCGTCCACCGACTCGTCGAACTTCTTCGTGGCGGTCTGCTTCACGAGCTGGAGCGCCTCGTCGAGCTTGTAGCGCTTCTCCCGATCCACCTTGGCGGCCGCTGCCTTGAACTTCTTCGCGATGTGAGCCATGTCGTGTCTCCCGGTCGTGCGCGGCGCTAGCCGACGACGTCGATCCCCATCGAGCGTGCCGTGCCTTCGACCGTCCGCATGGCGGCCTCGAGGCTGCCGGCGGTCATGTCCTGGATCTTCATCTTGGCGATCTGCTCCACCTGCTTGCGCGAGACCTGGCCCACCTTCTCCTTGCCTGGCTTGTGCGCGCCCGAGCCCTTCTTCTTGTCGGTGTGCAGGCCGGCCGCCTTCTTGAGCAGGATGGCGGCGGGCGGGGTCTTCAGCAGGAAGGTGAAGGAGCGATCCTGGTAGATCGTGATGATGACGGGGATGATGAGCCCGTCCTTCGCCTGCTGCTGGGTCGCCGCGTTGAACTGCTTGCAGAACTCCATGATGTTGACGCCGTGCTGGCCGAGCGCGGGGCCGACCGGCGGCGCCGGGTTGGCCTTTCCCGCCGGGATCTGCAGCTTCACCTGCCCTGTGATCTTCTTCATGGTTGCTCCTCGTGTGGTCTAGCGGGCGTTGACGCGCCCTCCCACTCCTCATTCACCGCGGCGGGGGACCGACCCACCGGCGCTCCGCGCCGGCGGGTACCCCGCCCGCCCTACGTCTTTTCAACCTGCATGAAGTCGAGCTCGACCGGCGTGGCGCGGCCGAAGATCGACACCAGCACGCGCAGCTTGCCCTTGTCCGGCTTCACCTCTTCCACCGTGCCGTTGAAGTTCGAGAACGGTCCGTCGATGACGCGGACCTGATCGCCGTCCTCGAACTGCACCCGCGGCTTCGGCTTGAGCGTGCCCTCGGAGATCTGGCTCGTCAGCCGGGCCACCTCGGCGTCGGTGATCGCCGGGACGTCGCGCGGGTTCTTGGCGCTGCCCACGAAGCCGGTCACCTTGGGGGTGGACTTCACCATGTGCCAGGTCTGATCGGCCATCTGCATCTGGACGAGGATGTACCCGGGGAAGAACTTGCGCTTGGAGGTCTTCTTCTCCCCCTTCACCATCTCGACGACCTGCTCCATCGGGATGAGGACCTCGCCGAAGCACTCGGAGAGCGGCGCCGACCTGCGGACGAGCTTGCCGTCCTCCTTGTCGTCGTACTCCACCCTGGCCTCGCCGTGCTGGCGCAGGTACTCCTCGAGCGACTTCTTCACCTTGTTTTCGAAGCCCGAGTAGGTGTGAACGACGTACCACTTCTTCGCCATGGTCCCGAATCTCCGTTCTGCTCCGCTGCGATCCCGAAAAATGCGACGGGCGGGGCCTCGGCCCCGCCACCCTGCTCGACCTGCCTGACCGCCCCCGCCCGCGTCCGCTAGTAGACGAGCGAGCTGATCTTCGCCCAGACGTAGTCGAACAGCCCGAGGATGACGGCCGCCGCGAACGTCGCGACGACCACCGCCACCGTGGCGGCTCGCGTCTCGCGCATGGTCGGCCAGGTCACCTTCTTCAGCTCGCTCGCGACCTCGAGCGAGACGGTCTGCGTGCGGGGGACGCGCCAGGCGACCACCGCCGCCGCCGCCGCGATGACGAAGCCCACGATGGTGGTGAGCGACCAGTCCTCGCCGAACACGGCCGGGTCGTTCCAGCGGGCGTACGTGAAGACGAGCGCCAGGATCTTCTCCAGGAACACGCCCAGCGCCAGCGCGGCCAGGACGAAGAAGATGACCACCATCCTCTTCGGGTCGATGCCGGTTGCCTTGCCTTCCGCCGCCATGATGCCTCGCCTCGGTGCTTCGGGTTTGCTGCCGGTGAGTTGGCAGGCCAGGAGGGATTCGAACCCCCAACCCGCGGATTTGGAGACCGCTGCTCTAGCCGTTAGAGCTACTGGCCTGTGAGTCGCATCGGGGGGCGACCGCCCGCCCTACTTGGTTTCCTTGTGTCCCTGGTGCTTGCGGCAGCGGGGACAGTACTTGGAGCGCGCGAGCTTCTCCTGGGTCTTCTTCTTGTTCTTGGTCGTCGAGTAGTTCCGCTCTTTGCAGACGGTGCACTCGAGGGTGATGATCGTGCGATTGCCAGCCATGTGACTCTCTCGTTTCGTGGCGGCGGGGGTCCGACCCACCGGCGCTTGCGCCGGCGGGTGCCCCGCCCGCCCTGCCTATTATTGGATGACCTCTGCCACCACGCCCGCGCCGACCGTGCGCCCACCCTCGCGGATGGCGAAGCGCAGCTCCTTCTCCATGGCGATGGGCGTGATGAGCTCCACCTCCACCGACACGTTGTCGCCCGGCATCACCATCTCGACGCCCGCCGGCAGCGTCATCGCCCCCGTCACGTCCGTCG
>WNGR01000991.1_pt1 | contig 31823 bp, 31 predicted proteins | sample 5407581 | NCBI WGS metagenome assembly WNGR01 (sample SAMN13153383, study PRJNA577476) | soil metagenome | isolation source: 80 cm soil or saprolite under Garry oak tree replicate 2 | place: USA:California | collected 2016-06-15
GAGCGGCTGAAGACCGAGTACTACCAGCGCCGGATCAGCGCGCAGCACCTCGCCGAGATCCACGAGGTGGCCATCAAGGCGGCGGTCAAGGACCAGGAGCTGGCCGGCATCGACATCGTCTCCGACGGCGAGCTGCGCCGGGACAACGACGTGGACTACTTCCTGGCCCGCATTCCCGGCGTGCAGATCCCGCAGCGCGCCAAGACCGACTACTTCGACTACTACGACGCCGAGGTCACCCGGCCGCTGCCCGAACTGCCCGACGGCTCGCAGACCAGCCCCGGGCTCGGCCTGGCCGAGGATTTCCTGTTCACCCGCCAGCTCACAGACAAGCCGGTCAAGTTCTCCTTCACCGGCCCGTTCTCGCTGTCCCGGCGGATCCGCGACGAGGCCTACGCCGAACCAGGCGAGCTGGTCCGCGCGCTGGCCCGGCGGCTCAACGGCGAGGCGCGGGAACTGGCCGAGGCCGGCGCCGACCTGCTGCAGATCGACGAGCCGTTCCTGGCCGGGTACCCGGAGCAGGTGGAACTGGCGGTCGAGGCGGTCAACATCGTGACCGAGGGCGTGCCGGTCAGCTGGGCGCTGCACGTGTGCTACGGCAACCGGTACGCGCGCCCGTCCTGGGAAGGGCATTACGACTTCCTGTTCCCCGCGGTGAAGGCCGCGCGAGTGGACCAGATCGTCCTAGAATTCGCCCGCAAGGGCCTGGATGACCTGCGGCTGATTCGGCAGCACGGGTGGGACAAGGGGCTCGGCCTGGGCGTGATCGACGTGAAGAGCTCCGCGGTGGAGCCGGCCGAGCTCGTCGCGTCCCGGATCAGGCGCGCGCTGGACTACGTGCCGGCCGACCGCCTGATGATCAACCCCGACTGCGGGCTGCGGCACCTCGCACCCGAGGTGGCCAGGCGGAAGCTGCGCGCCATGGTGGCCGGCGCCGGCCTGGTCAGGGCAGAGCTTGCCAGTTCGGAGCTTGCCAGTTCGGAGCTTGCCAGTTCAGAGCCAGCCAGTTCAGAGCCAGCCAGTTCAGAGCCAAAAGGAGGCGGCAATCCATGAGCAGTCCCGACGGCGGATTCCTCTTCACCTCCGAATCCGTGACCGAGGGCCATCCGGACAAGGTGGCCGACCAGATCTCCGACGCGATCGTGGACGCCGCGCTGACCGAGGATCCCGCGTCCCGGGTGGCGGTCGAGACGCTGCTGACCACCGGGCTCGTGGTGCTGGCCGGCGAGATCACCACCAAAGCGGTGCTGGACTTCGCCGCGATCGCCCGCCAGGTGATCTGCGATATCGGCTACGACACCGGTGACTTCGGCTTCGACGGCAACGCGGTCGGCGTGATCACCGCGCTGGATCGGCAGTCGCCCGACATATCCCGTGGCGTGACCGAGTCGCACGACGCGCGAAACCTGGGCAGTACCGACCCGTTCGACTCGGTCGGCGCGGGTGACCAGGGCATGATGTTCGGCTACGCGAGCAACGAGACGGCCGAGCTGATGCCGATGCCGATCGTGCTCGCGCACAAGCTGGCCCGGCGGCTCGCCCAGGTGCGGCGCAACGGGCTGCTGCCGTACCTGCGGCCGGATGGCAAGACCCAGGTGACGGTGCGCTACGACGCGGACGGCAGGCCGGCCGGGGTGGAGAAGGTGCTCATCTCCACCCAGCACGAGGACGGGGTGGAGGCGAAGCTGCCCGACGCGCTGTGGGAGCAGGTGGTGACCCAGGCGCTGCCGCCCGGACTGTACGACGCCGGGGCGCTGCGCAAGGAGTTCTACGTCAACCCGACCGGCCGGTTCGTGATCGGCGGCCCGGTCGGCGACACCGGCCTGACCGGCCGGAAGATCATCGTGGACACCTACGGCGGGTTCGCCAGGCACGGCGGCGGCGCCTTCTCGGGCAAGGACCCGAGCAAGGTGGACCGGTCTGCCTCGTACGCGGCGCGCCACGTGGCCAAGAACATCGTGGCCGCCGGGCTCGCCGACCGGGCCGAGGTCCAGGTGGCCTACGCGATCGGGGTCGCCCGCCCGCTGTCCCTGCTCATCGAGACCTTCGGCACCGAGAAGATCGGCCGCCCCCTGCTGGCCCAGCTGGTCCGCGACCACTTCGACCTGCGCCCCGCCGCCCTGGTCGAGGCGCTGAACCTGCGCCGCCCCATCTACCGCCAGACCGCCGCCTACGGCCACTTCGGCCGCGACGAACCCGGCTTCACCTGGGAGAACACCGACAAGGCCGCCCCCCTCCGCGCCGCCGCCGCCAGCACCTAACCCGCCCCCCGCCAGACCTTCCCCGCGCCGCTGCGGCCAAGCACCCATCACGAGCCGCTGCAGCCCCGCCCCGCGCCCACGGCCATCTGCCGGAGCACCCGCCCATCCGTTCGGCTGCCTGCCCCTGACCGGGGAGGCCGGAACCGTGGCTTGTGGCCGGGACCAGGAATCCGTCGGGCGTTTTTGGTGGCCGTGTCATTGTCCGGCGGGATCGGCCGTGGGAATCTCCGCATTAGCGTGCGGTACTGGCCAGTTTCCCCACTATTCACGCTGTTCAGGGCTGCCGCGAGGAAGGGGCGTCTGTGCTGGCCGCAGTGACCAGATCACCAGGCGAGATGGTGATCGAGGACGTTTCCGGACCGGGCCGCGCCCGGGCCGGGCACGTTATCGTGCGGCCCGAACGAGTCGGTATCTGCGGCTCCGACTTCCACCTGTTTGCCGGCGACGTGGGCGCGCTTTCCGGCGCCCGCGACTTCTACCCGCGGATCCAGGGCCACGAGGTGTCCGCGATCGTCGAAGACGCCGGCGACCGCCCGGACGTCGCCAAAGGCGACCGGGTCGCGATCTGGCCGGTGCTGGACGGTACCGGTCAGGCCGGGCGCCTTCCCGGAAAAGGAAATAGACGTCATCGGCTCGAGCTGCGCCACGGCCGCGGATTTCCGTGACGCCGGACGCCATCAAGATCGTGGTGACCGTGAATTGAGAAAGCACCTAATCACCCCGAGGGGGCCAGATGAGAAGACATATCCCGGCGCGGCCGGGCCGAAGATGGATGGTGCTCGCCGCGGCCGCCGCCCTGGCCGCGGCCGGCTGCAGCAGCACTAGCGGCACTAGCAGCAGCACGGGCACGGCGAGCACGCCGGCCAGCACGTCGACCACGTCCGCCTCGCCGGGCACCGGGACGGTCGACACGTCCCAGTGCGGCACCAAGCCGGGGGTCGCGGCGACCGGCACCCCGATCGCGCTGGGCGCCATCGCCACCAACCAGCCGGGCACCTCGTTCACCGACATCCCGAACATGGCCAAGGCCTACTTCGACTGCGTCAACGCGAACGGCGGCATCAACGGCCACCCGATCAAGTACTACATCGCGACCGAGCAGACCAACCCGGCCCAGATCGCGGCCGACGCCAAGCAGCTGGTGCAGACCGATCACGTCGTCGGCATCGTCGGCAACACCTCCATCATCGAGTGCTCGGTGAACAGCAGCTACTGGCAGAAGCTCGGCTTCTACGTCATCGATTCCGGGATCGCGCCCGAGTGCTACTCGACCCCGAATAGCGCGGCCGTCAACATGGGCCCGCGGTACAGTTCGGACGGCGCGGTGCAGTACGCCCTCTCCCAGCACGTCTCCAAGATCGTGTTCGACCAGTCCAACGTCCCCGGCACCGGGTACATCGCGGCCGGCCCGGCCGCGCTGGCCAAGGCCGCGAACACCCCGATCGTCCAGCTGACCGAGAACGTGCCGATCACCGACGCCAACTCGGTGGCGATCAAGGAAGTCGATGACGCGGGGCCGAACGGCGCCGTGGTGCTCAACTTCACCCCGCCGGAGGCGCTGATCATCCTGCAGGCGGCGGCGAAGCTGGGGCTGGAGAACCGGGTGAAGCTGTGGGGCTGCTCGACGCCCTGCAACACCGACTTCCTGGCCACCTCGCTGGGACCGAAGTGGAATAACAAGCTGTTCGTCAACGCCGAGCTGACCCCGCCCGACGGCACGAGCACGGCCAGCATGAACCTGTACAAGGCGATCCTGAAGCAGTACGGCTCCGCGGTCCAGGGCGGCATCGGCAGCTTCAGCCAGATGGGCTTCACCGAGGCGGAGATCGCGGTGCACGCGCTGGAGTCGGTCACCGGCGCCTACACGGTGCAGAGCGTCAACGCCGCGTTCAAGGCGGTCAAGGATTTCAGCACCGGCATGCTCTGCCAGCAGTGGACCTACGGCGGCTACCCGCTGCACATCCCGAACAACGCCGACTACACGGTCACGCCGGACAACGGCAAGATGACCACGGCGCAGGGCTGCACGCAGATCTCGGCGGTGGACCCGCAGATCGCCCAGTACCGGAGCGCCGCGGGAACCGCCCCGAACGCCTCATGACCGGGCCGCGAAGGTTATGCCGGCCTGGCCGGACTTCGAGCCGTTCCTGGTGAGCGGCCTGGCTCTGGGCGGGGTGTACGCCCTGTCCGGGGTCGGGCTGGTCGTCCTCTACCGCGCCACCGGCGTGCTCTACCTGGCCTTCGGCGCGGTCGGCGCGCTGGGCGCGCTGATCGCCTGGTCGCTGGTGACCAAGGCGGGCGCGCCGGGCTGGGCCGGCTGGCTCGCCTGCGTCGCGGTGGCCGCGGCGGTGACCCTCGGCTACGGGCTCCTCTTCGGGGCGGCCCTGGCCAAACGGGACCCGCTGGTCAAGGCGGTGGCCACCATCGGGCTTACGCTCGTCTTGTACGGCCTGATGGACCTGCTGTGGACCACCAGCGGCGGCCAGGCCCGCTCGCTCACCCTGCCCACCGACAACCACGGGTTCTCCCTAGGCCAGATCCAGGTGACCTGGACGCAGGTGATCGGGCTGGCGGCCGGCGTGGTCCTCACCGCGGCGACGGCTGCGTTCCTGCGCTACACCAAGCTCGGCACGGTCATGCGGGCGATGGCCAACGACCGGGAGATCACCGCAACCCTGGGCGTCCCGGTCAGGAAGGTGGAGGCCGCGGCCTGGCTGGGCTGCGGCGTGCTGGCCGGCGTGGCCGGGCTGCTGCTGGCCGACCTGGTCGCGCTCGACGCCACCACGCTCACCTTCCTGGTCATCTCGTCCCTGGCCGCCGTGCTGATCGCCCGGCTGCGCTCGATCGCGCTCACGTTCGCCGCCGCGATCGTCGTCGGCCTGCTGCACGACCTGCTCACGCCGATCGTCTCGGTCAGCAACTACCGCGACATGACCCCGTTCGTGATCGCCGCCATCGGCCTGCTCGTGCTGTCCCGGCACCGGGTCATCGCGCAGTCCCGCGAGGAGGCCTGATGCGGGCCACGCTGGAGCGGGCCAGCCCGGCCCGGGCGGTCACCGGGCTGAGCCGCCCGCAGCTGATCAAGACGGCCGTGACGGCGCTGCTCCTGCTGTTCGTCCTGTTCGGGCTGCCGCAGCTGATGAGCCTGTACTACGTCGACACGATGACCCAGGTGGCGGTGTACTCGATGGTCGCGCTGGCGCTCGGGGTGCTGGTGGGCCGGGTCGGCCTGGTCTCCCTGGGCCAGGTCGCGGTGCTGGCCATCGGCGCCTGGGTGGCCGCCCGGCTGCTGTTCGCCACGACCCAGCCCTACCCGCTGATCCTGCTCGAGGCCGGGCTGGTCACGATGGTGGCCGGCGTGGTCATCGGGCTGCCGGCGCTGCGGCTGCGCGGCCTGTACCTGGCGCTGATCACGCTGATGCTGGCGGGCGGCATCACCGTGGTGCTGGCCACGGTGAACTTCCCGAACGGCGGCCACGGCTTCCTCGGCTACAACGGCAGCCAGGTGCACATCCCGCCGATCCGCCGGCCCAGCATCGCGGCGGGCGACCCGGCCTACTTCCGCTTCGCCGTGGTCGTCGCCATCGTGATGTTCGCGCTCGTCCTGGCCCACGTCAAGACCAAGCCGGGCCGGGCCTGGGCGGCGATCAGGCAGAGCGAGCCCGCCGCGCTGGCCGCCGGCATCAACACCACGCTGTACAAGCTGTGGGCGTTCGCGCTGGCCTCGTTCATCACCGGGGTGGCCGGCGGCGTGCTGGCCGGCGGGGTCCACTACCTGTACTCGATCGGCTTCCCGACCCAGGACTCGATCACGCTGCTGGCCGTGGTGCTGATGGGCGGCGCGTACAGCCTGTGGGGCGCGGTGGTGGCCGCGCTGCTCTACCAGTTCCTCCCGGCCCTGCTGAACAACTGGGGCGTCTCGGCCGACTGGCTGATCATCTTGTTCGGGCTCGGCGTGCTCCAGGTGCTGACCACCGCGCCGGCCGGGCTGGCCGACCAGGTGCCCAGGGACCTGGCCCGCCTGGGACGGCTGCTGGGCAAGAAAATCCGCCGCCCCGCGCCAGGGAGCACCGCATGATCGAGGTGCACGGCCTGACCGTCCGCTACGGCGGCGTGACCTCGCTGGACGACATGAGCCTGGCGTTCGAGCCGGGGACCTGCGGCCTGATCGGCCCCAACGGGGCGGGCAAGACCACGTTCTTCAACGTGCTGAGCGGCTTCGTCCGGCCGGCCGCGGGAACCGTGCGGGCGTTCGGGGCCGACCTGCTGTCCATGGCTCATTTCCGCCGCGCCCGCTGGGGAGTGCGCCGGACGTTCCAGACCGAACAGGCCATCGAGGAGCTCTCGGTGTTCGACAACGTGGCGATGGTGCACGAGCACTCCCGGCTCGGCGGCGCCTCCCGCCGCGGCGACGTCCTGGACGCTATCGCGTTCGTCGGCCTCGACGCCGCGCCGGACGCTAAGGTCCGCACGCTCGGGGCCGGCCAGCGCCGCCTGGTCGAGGTCGCCCGCGCGGTCGTCGGGCGGCCGCGCCTGGTGCTGCTCGACGAGCCCGCGGCCGGCCTGCCGGACGAGGAGACCAGCCACCTGGCCGAGGTGATCCGCCGCATCCCCGAGCACACCGGCGCGCTGGCCATCCTGGTCGACCACGACATGAGCCTGGTCTCGGCCTGCTGCGCGACCACCGCCGTGCTGGACTTCGGCCGGCTGATCGCGTCCGGCCCGACCGCCACGGTGCTCCGCGACGACGCCGTGATCCGCGCCTACCTCGGAGTCGAGCCGTGACGGCGCTGGAACTGCGGGACCTCACCGTCGAGCGCGGCGGCCGCGCCGTGGTCAGGGAGGTCTCGGTCCAGATCGCGGCCGGCCAGGTCACCGCCCTGCTCGGGCCGAACGGGGCGGGCAAGTCCACCCTGGTCCTGGCCGTCGGCGGCGTGCTGCGACCCAGGACCGGCGCGGTGCTGCTTGACGACACCGACATCGCGGGGCGGCGCCCGGAGCGGATCCGGCAGGCCGGCGTCGCGATCGTCCCCGAGGGGCGCCGGCTGCTGCCCGACCTGACCGTCGAGGACAACCTGCGGGTGGCCAGCTACGCGCTGTCCCGCGAGCAGGCCCAGTCAGGCCGGGACCGGGTCCTGGAGCTGTTCCCCCAGCTCGGGCAGCGGCTGACGGCCACCGCCCGGACCCTGTCCGGCGGCGAGCAGCAGATGGTCGTGCTGGCCCAGGCCCTCATCTGTAAGCCGCGCTACCTGCTGATCGACGAGCTGTCCCTCGGCCTGGCCCCGGTGGTGGTCAGCCGGCTCATCCCGGTGATCGCCGCGGTGGCCGAATCGGGCGCCGGCGTGCTGCTGATCGAGCAGTTCGCCACCGTGGCGCTCGGCCTGGCTCACCGTGCCCACATCATGGAGGGCGGCCGGATCCGCTTCTCCGGCCTGGCCAGCGAACTGCGCGCCCAGCCGGACCTGCTCAGGTCCGCCTACCTGCTCCGCGGCAGCAAGGCCGGCACCGAAGGGCCGGCTCCGGCCAGCTCCCCGTAAGTTCTTGACACCGAACGGACCGGGTTACCCGCCCCCGCTCCCGCCCCTGCAGCTCCTCGTCATGACCGGGCCGGTTTATGGGTAGGGGAGCGCGCATGACAGATGGCGACACGGGAGCGCCCCGGCTCGTACTCGGCCCGCTGCTGCGCTACGTCGGCGAGAACGAGGCCACGATCTGGGTCGAGACCGACCGGGCCTGCCAGGTCGAGATCCTCGGTCACCAGGCGCGGACCTTCGAGGTGTCCGGGCACCACTACGGGCTCGTGGTGATCGGCGACCTCCGGCCGGGAGCCGAGTACGAGTACCAGGTCGCGCTGGACGGCGCCGTCCGCTGGCCGGAGCCCGATACGGAGTTCCCGCCCAGCGTGCTCCGGACGCCGGACCCCGGCCTGCCGCTGCGGCTCTCCTTCGGTTCCTGCCGGATCGCCGAGCTGCCCGTCCCGCGGCGCCGCCGGAGCGCCCGGCGCACGCAGCAGCACCAGCGGGAGCACGGGCCGGACGCGCTGGTCGCCTGCGCCCTGGACCTGCGCGAGACGCCGCGCGAGCGCTGGCCCGATCTCATGCTCCTGATCGGTGACCAGGTCTATGCCGACGAGGTGGGGCCGGCCACGCGCCAGTTCATCGAGCAGCGCCGCGAACCCTCAAGCCCGTCGAGCCCGCCCGGCTACGAGATCGCGGACTTCACCGAGTACTGCTACCTCTACCGCGAGGCCTGGAGCGAGCCCTCGGTGCGCTGGCTGCTGTCCGCCGTCCCCACCGCGATGATCTTCGATGATCACGACGTGCACGACGACTGGAACATCTCGGCCTCCTGGCGCCGCGACTACCAGGCCCTGCCGTGGTGGCCGCCCCGGATCCGCGGCGCCTACATGAGCTACTGGATCTATCAGCATCTCGGCAACCTCTCGCCCGCCGAACTCGCCAAGAACGAGCTGTGGCAGCAGGTGCAGCAGCCGGGTGACGCGGCCGCCGTGCTCGCCGACTTCGCCGTCCGGGCCGACCAGCGGGCCGAGGGCATCCAATGGAGCTTCCGGCGCAGCTTCGGCGGCGTCCGGGTCGTCGTGATCGATTCGCGCAGCGGCCGGGTGCTCGAGGACGGCAAGCGGCTGATGGTCGGCGAGGCGGAATGGCAGTGGATCACCGAGTCGGTGGCCGGCGATTGGGATCACGTGGTGCTCGCCACGTCGCTGCCGCTGCTGCTCCCGCGCGGCATCCACGCGCTTGAGGCGTGGAACGAGGCGGTCTGCGGCGGGGCCTGGGGCCCGCGCGCGGCGCGGGCCGGCGAGCGGCTGCGCCGCGCGGTGGACCTGGAACACTGGGCCGCGTTCGGCACGTCGTTCGGGCAGTTCGAGCGGCTGCTCACCGGGCTGGCTACCGGGGCCCGCGGCCGTCCGCCCGCCACGGTCACCGTCATCTCCGGCGACATCCACCACAGCTACCTGGCCGCGGTGGACTTCCCCCGCGGGACGAATCCACGCAGCTCCGTCTACCAGGCGGTCTGCTCGCCGATCCACAACGTGCTGCCGGATCAGTTCCGCCGCGGGCACGAGCTGACCACGTCCCGGGCGGGCGAACTGGCCGGAGGCGGCCTGGCCCGGCTGGCCGGGGTGCGGCGGCCGCGGATCCGGTGGCGGATCACCCGCGGCCCCTGGTTCCAGAACATGCTCTCCGCCCTGGAATTCACCGGGCGCAGGGCGCGCATCCGCTTCGACCGCACCGTCTCGGACCCGGACGGCACCCCGCACCTCCAGCCGGTGTGCGAAGCCGAACTCAGTTAACCGTGGTCAGCGTTAACCGGTGCTCAGGGGGTAAGCCGGAGGAACCAGCGGACGATCTGCGCGGTGCCCGCGGCGTTGGAACCGTAGTGCCGGGAGCCCTGGTTGTCGGGAGTGCCGAGGTTGACGACCGGCACCGTTACCTGCTGTGCGGCGAATCCAGCCTGGCAGTGGACAGGCGTTCGTCACGTACAGTAATATATAGACCGCAGAGCGTGTTTGCAGTGCCAGGTTAACCGGCAGGGGGAGATGCCCGATGTTCAGTCATCTGGGTCGGCGGTCGCTGGGGCGGCAAGCGAGGGGGGTCGCCGGGCCGCGGCGAGGGCCGAGGCGAGCGCGTCCGCGGGTGCGTACACCTCGACGGTGACCATGGCGGTCATTTCCGCCCCATGATCAGACTGCCGCTCGTTGAGCAGGCCATGGCGGTGGCCCGGGGTAGTGTCGTCTCGACCCGCCCTCGGCGACGTGAGCGCCAGGGCCGGGTGCTGTGGAGCTGAAACCTGGACCGTCGAGGGTGATGTTTCTTCGCGACACGCCCCGGCGGGTGGCGTGGCTATGCCGCCGCCTAGGGGGCGTGGCTGTCCTCACGCTCGCCACTGTGGCCGCCTGGCTGCCTGTATCGGCCCCTCCCGCCACCGCGGTCTCCCCGCTCAGCAACCCAACGTGGTCCACATCTCGGTCCACCACCGCCGCCACCGGCGCAAGCTACACCTACACCTTCAAGCACACGGGCGGGGCCACAACGCTCGACTCGGTTACCATGACCGTCCCCGTCGGCACGGGCGGGTCGCCAACAGTGGGGGCGGTGACACCACCTGCGGTCGCCGCCGGCGGGACGGTGACGCTGTCGGGCACCACGCTGACGTACTCGTTCACCCCGTCCGTGATCCCGAACGGCCAGCCCGTCTCGATCCAGGTCAACGGGCTTACCAACACCGCCGTCGCCGGGTCTTACACCTCGACCATCACCACCGTGAGCAGTGGCACTGCGGTGGAATCGGGCACTACTCCGGCCGTGGCATTCACCAGCGGAGCGCTGGTCAACCCCGCCTGGTCGGCATCGTCGACAACGACCGGGGCCAGCGGTGCCAGCTACACCTACTCGTTCACCACCGGGACCACCTCGTTGCTCAGCTCGGTCACCATGACCGTCCCCCCGGGCACGGCGGGCTCGCCCACCGTCGGTGCCGTGACCCCGAGCGCGCTCGCCACCGGCGGCAGCGTGGCCCTGTCGGACACCACGCTGACCTACTCGTTCACCCCGGCCTCGATCATCGCCGGAACCGCGGTGTCCATCCAGATCAACGGGCTCACCAACACCGCGACCATCGGCACCTACACGTCAGCTCTCACCACCCAAAGCGGTACTGGCGTCGTCGACGCCGGTACCACCCCGAGCATCACGTTCTCGGGCATCCTGACGCTGACGTCGCCGAGCACGTTGACGTGGGCCGCCACCTTGAACGGGACCGACCAGAGCGTCGTCGACACGGTCCCGGCCCACCAGCAGCTCACCGTCGCCGACACCACCGCCAGCGGCGCGGGCTGGCACGTCACGGTGTCGGCGACCACCCTCATCAACGGCTCGCACACCCTGGCCAATACCGGCACCCTGTCGTTGACCGGCAGTGTCACCTCCCCCTCCGGGACCACCGCTCCCACCGCCGGCTGTGCGCCCACGACGACCTGCACTCTGCCCACCGACGCGACCGCCTACCCCGTGGCCATCACCACAGCCACGACGGCGCCAACCGCGTTCACCGTCTACGACACGGCTGCCACCACCGGTCTCGGCCAGATCGTCATCGGCGGCAGCGCGGCAGCCAACCCGATTGGATGGTGGGTGAAGCTCCCAGCCAACGCCTTCCCCGGCTCGTACAGTTCGACGGTGACCCTGGCGGTGGTATCCGCGCCGTGAACCAGCCCAAGCCGGCCAGCCCGGCGCCCGGCCAAGCCCCGCCCAGGCGCCGCGCCGCTGAGATGGCAACACTATCGTGGCAACGTCTGCTCGCCGGGGTTGTGGCCGCAGGGCTGGCCACCGGCGTGGCCGCCCCTGCGCACGCGATCAGCGTTGGTGGCCCGACACCGTTCGGGCTCACGCCCACGCCTGCATATAACGGCCAATCCCGCCCGTACTTCCAGGTGAACCTGGCCCCGGGTCAGACCGCCACCGACGCCGTGATCGTCACCAACGCGGGAAAGACCACCACCACGCTGCGGATCAGCCCCTCAACCGGTATCACCGCACCGAACTCAGGCACCGCCTTCGACGGCTACTTCCAAAAATGCGGCCGCGACGGCTGCTGGGTGACCGGTCTCCCGTCGACCGTCACCCTCAAGCCGGGCGCAAGGGAGACGCTACGGTTCACGGTCCACGTACCAGATGCCACCCCACTCCAGCAGTATCTGGCCGGCATCACCGCACAGCCCGCCACTCCGCCGCCTGCGGTACCGGTCGGGTCGAACGGCCAGGCCTCGGCCAAAGCGGTAGTCGTCAACCAGATCACCGTGGGCGTGGCCATCACGGTTGGCTCATTCTCCCAGCTGCGAACCCGCCTCGACATTCCCAGCGTCACGGCTGGAACGGCGGGGCGCACACCCCGCATCGACGTTCACCTCCGCAACACCGGTCAGACGTTCACCAAAGCCACCGGGGCCGTGTCGTGCACCGTCGGCAGGAAACGCCTCTCCTACCCCGTCGCTTTCGACACGATCCTGCCCGGCGACCCAGCGGTACTCCCGGTCGACGCACCCCGGCTCCCTCGCGGCAAGGCGCTGCCGTGCACGGTGGAACTCCGCTACGGCCACGGCTTGACCAGCGCATGGTCGGGCACCATCAAGATCCCAACCACTCCGCACTTCATCATCATTCACAATGGCCCAGGAACCTACGCGACGCTTCCAGCAGGCGGGATCCCCGTCTGGGCCATCGCCCTCATCGTGACAGGAGCGCTAACCCTCGCCGCCCTGATGACACTGACCGTACTGCTGCTCCGCAGACATCGTAACGTCCCCACCCAGCAGAAACGTACGGCATCATGACCCCGGGAGATCTGGCAGCAAGAGCCCCTTGGCCCGGAGCACCTCAGCGAAGACCTGGGCGTGGCGTGGACCGCCGCGATGGGGGCAGTGCGGTGGCCGGCGGTGGCTAGTCTCAGCGGCAGGACCGCCGATGCGAGCACGGCCAGGACAGCCAGCAGTACCGCCCCCGCCGGGGCGTACGGGGCCGCCAGCCGCAGCCGCGGTGACGGCCGGGTGGCGGGGGTTTCAGCAGCGGCTAGCGCGCCGGCCAGGACGGGAGACGGCCGGGACGCTGAAGGCACCGGTCACGGGACCGCGATGCCGCTGCCCGGCCGCCTGAATCACAGCCGGCCAGCGTGAAGCCGCAAGCAGCATCCATGCTTCAGCGGCTGTCATGTACCGAGGGGACGACGGCCGGTGGCAGCCCCGGGCCGGTGGGGATTCGTCGCGAACGACCTCAGCTACTACCGGCACGGCAGCGTCAGAGCCGACATCGCCGCGGCGAAGGCCGCGGGATACTGCGCCAGCAGCTGAGCCCTGCATAAGGCGATGCCCCGCCGGTCGAGGACCTGGCGGGCATGGAAGACCGCGTTATCGCGGCGCAGCTCCTCGGGCATCGCGCCGAGGATCTGATCCCACAAGGCAGCCGCGTCGGCGGCATCGGCCTGGCGGCCGGTGTGGCCGTAGCAGGTCGCCCGCTGGACCTGCATGTATGCGGGCGTGCGACGGCAGGCATTGCCCCACGGATAGTCGTCGTCCACTCGCTCGGTGAGCGTCTCGGCGGCGTCGAGGAGCCGGTCGGCTTCCGGGCGGTCCTTCAGCATGGCGAACCCGTGCGCCTGGTGCTGGAGCGCGAGCACTCGCACCTTGGGGCACAGTTGCGTCTGGTCCGCGAGGGGGGCCTGGGCGAAGTCGACGACTGCGCGGCCGTCGCCGAGGTCGATGGCCATCATCGCCTTGTTGGTCAGCGCGTAGCTGACGAGCTGGGGGTCGCCGGAACGGTGCGCGAGAGCGAGCGTCAGGTCCCGCCAGCGGGCCGATGAGCGGAGATCTCCCGCGTCCTGGTACAGCCACCCCAGCAGCGCCGTATACGCCGCGCCGACGCCGAGCAGGTCACGGCGCACCCTTGCCTCGGCCGTCTGCACGAGCTGGATGATCAGCTCAGTCTGCGTCTTGACGGTGGGGACCAGGTGCCGAGGGCCGAGGAACATGTCCGCCTGGTAGTGGCCGGGCAGCTGCCCCCTGAAGTAGCCGACGAGTTCCGGCGCGACCGGCCCCGGATACGCCTCGACCAGCGCTGGAGACTGGCTGTCGGCCCGGAGGTCCGCTGGCGGCGACACTGTCTGCTCGATCGCGCCGCCGGCGCCGAGGGCCTCATCGAGGCACCTGGCCATGTACGGGGACGCGGGCTTGCGGCCGGACAGGATCTTGGACAGGTAGCTCGGGTCATACCCGGCTGCGCGCGCCAGCCCGCGCAGCGACATGCCGCGCTCGGTCATGAACCGCCGTACCTCAGCGGTGAAGTCCGCCATTCGCGTGTGCCAATCGCGCCAGAGGTGTGGACCTGTGGACCACCGTGGACCTGTGGACCGCCGCTAAGGACGCCACAGTCCACTACTTCTACATTACGCCCGGTGCGCGGTTGACTGCCGGTATCCGCGATTTGGCACACGCGATCAGGAGGCATCCCGCATGGATCGGGCGGCAGGGAGGGACGGTGCCGGGGGCCGGCATCAGGCGGCGGGCGGCCTGCCCGCGCGGCCGGCGGCGGGGACCGCGCTGGCCAGGGCGCACCTGGAGTACCAGGGGGCGCACCGGGCAGCGGGCGCGAAGGGACCGGGCTGGGTGAGCGACCCGGTCATCCTGCGCCGTGTCCGTGACGCCCTGGCATCCGGAGGCCAGCGGTGAGCGCCGGGCCGCCGGCCGGGCTGGACGAGCTGGACGAGCTGGACGAGCTGGACGAGCTGAGGCACCACTGGGGCGAGGCGTACGACATCGACGGCATGTGCACGGCCACGCGCAAGGACGGCAAGGGCGCCCCCCTCGCCGATCCACGGCCCGAGGGGCTGCGCAAGCAGATCCAGGCTGACTACACCGCGATGCCTGTACCCCGGGACCTGCCGTGAACAGGCCGGGAACGACACTGGCACTGGCAGCCGCGACCGGGACGTGCCTGGATTGCTGGACGCCGGGCCCGCCGCCGTCGATGACCTGCACCCTGGGACGGGACCACCGGGTCGGCGCCGCATCCGGGTGCCCGGCGTGCCTGCGGCTGACGGCGGCGTGCGCCGCGCGGCCGTGCTCAGCGGCCAGGCCGGGCCGGGCGCGGAGGGGCGCGCGATGAGGTTCCGCGAGGACAAGCCCGAGGACCTGGACAGGGCACGCGCTGCCGTGGCGGCCTGGCGCGCGCAGCATCCGCAGGGGACAGCCGACGAGCTCGTCGCGGACCTGGGCAGCCAGTTTCACCCGGACTACGGTCCGGTGCTCCGCGCCGTGCTGTTCGCGGCCGACAGGCACAGGGCCAGGCTCAGTGCCGGCGTCCCGGACTCTAAGGCGCCCGGTGAACAGGCGTGCGACAGCGGGACGTACCGGAATGCGGTTCTCGGTGCACGGCGTCCCGCTGCCGTCACGGCGGGCGCGGCGGTGCGAGTTGAGAAGCGTGCCGCCGCGCCCGCGCCAAGGACACGGCCATGAGTGACCGGCGCCATCTCGCCGTCGTCGGCGGCCAGCCCGGCGCGGTGGCCAGGAAGATCGTGTTCGAGCGGGCGCATCCCGAGGTGGCCATCCTCCCCCCCGTGGGACTGAATGACCGGTGGCGGGCGATCGTCCCGCCCGGCAAGATCCCCGGCAAGCCCACCGAGACGACTCTCGGGTCGTACGGGCTCGGGGGCCTGATGGACCAGCTCGATGAGTGCTACCCGCCGGGCGGCGGCGCATGAAAGAAGGGATGGCGCGCGGGCGCGGGAATGCCAAGAAGCGCGTGGCGGACATGTCGCTGCCGCCGGAGCAGCGGCGGCGGCAGCGCAGGGGCAAGGGGAGGGGCGTCAAGGGAACGGTGGCCCAGATGGATCACGCCAACAATCCCGAGGCAGCCAAGCAGCGGAGGGCGTTCGACAGGCGCGAGTCCCGGGCTAGGGAGGATGGGGACTCAGCGCACCTGGCGTTCGCCATCGACCGCGACGCGCCACCGCGAGCCGGGGACCCGGCGGACCAGCCCGGCCTGATCTACCCGCCGGACCGCGGCGGCTGAAGAGCTCCCATGATCGGCGCGCCGCCTATCCCCCCAGGCGGCGCGCTTCAGGCGGCCGTGCCAGACGGCCGGCGTGGCCAGCGGCGGCGGTCCCCCGCGAGGCCCCCGGCTGGCTGGCGCGGCCCGTGACGGATCGTGCCGGGGGTTGCCGGATACGAGGTATGGCCCGCGCGCCTCGCCCGGAGGGCCCTCCCCCGGCATGGCCCCCGCTCGTTTCACCGGACCGAGGCCTGCGCTGACCGGTACCCGGCCAGCGACGACCGGCGCGATAGTGCTCGACGTACGCGAGCAGGGCTGGCTCGGTCGCGATCAGCCGGCGGGTGGCGAGGAAGCGCTCGTCCCAGCCGGGATCGAGTCCGGCCGCGGCCGCGGCCAGCGTCTGGTGCAACTCGCCGAAGATGGGGCCGGACAGCTCGCGGCTAGCCAGCGCGGTCAGGTAGGCCGTCCACAGCTCGGCCTCGGTCTCGATGGCCGCGGCCTCCTTGGCCGGGAAAAAGCGGAAGAAGGTGCTCTTCGAGACCTCAGCCTCCTCGGCCAGGTCTTCCAGCGTGGCGGGGCCGAAGCCATTCTCGGTGAACATGCGCAGCGCCGCGTCGGCCTGCGGGACGACAACCCGGGCGAGCTGCTGCGAGCCACCCTGGGCTGGGAGCTCTTCAAGAAGTTCCTGCTGGTCCACCACCAGTCCGAAGATGACACCCTGTGGCCCGCGCTGCGCCCGCGTGGCCGGGCAGCCCGGCCGGGTGGCCCTGGCGGATGCGCTGGAGGCGGAGCACGCCGTCATCGAGCCACTGCTGACGGCCATCGACGCGGCCGGCCCGCCGGCCTGCTCAACACCAGCGTGCAGAGCGGCAGCGCCCTCGGCCTGGGCGCGCTGGCCGCTATCGCCTCGATAGTGACCAGAAGCCACCTGCCGGGCCACACCGTGGCGGCGGCGCTGACCGACGGCTACGCGGTCGGCCTCCCGGCCGGATCCGTCATCTTCGCGGCGGGTGCCGTCGTCGCGGTGATCACCGTCAACGCCCGGATCAGCGCGGCCGAGGCGGCGGCCCACTGAGCCACCGGACACGGCGCCCGGCTCTGCCGATCACCCGGATCGTTGGGCAATATGGGCGCTGACGCGGCTTACGGACACCGGAGACGGGGGGATGATCGAGGGGTGAGCGACAGACCGGTTCGCACGCCCCGGGGAGAATAATGGCAGCCGGCACCGAAGAACTGGCGCCGCCGAAGCGCATCGCGGTGAACGGCAGGCCGATCAGGCTGCGCTGGCTGCAGCAGATCATCTGGTCGTTCCTGGCCGCGAACGTCGGCGCGCTGATCATCTCCGCCCTGTATTACCTGTTCGTCCAGCTGAGATGGCACATCGGCGGCCACACGTTCCTGTACCTCAAGCCCGACTGGGACCACCTGTTCAGCTTCCGCGGCTGGGCCGCCGACCGGCACGACGTCCGCGACGTGTACGAGGCCCTGCTGGCCACCTTGTTCGTCAAGTCGATGCTGGCGAACTGGCGGAAGCGGGACCGGCGCGGCCCGGCCTGGTACGTGGTGATCTCACCCGTCCTGATCGTGGTGGTGGCGTTCCCGGTCGTGGCCGCGGGCATCTGGCTGATCAACTACGCCCTGCCGTACCTGTGGCACGCGTGGTTCGCGCACCACGCACTGCGCAACCCGGTGCACCTGCCGGCCTGGCTGGACTGGCTCGGCACCTACCTGGCCGGCTTCCCCTGGCAGCCGGCGGTGATCGGCGTCCTGGCCGGCCTGGTGGTGCACCGGGTGTACGCCCCGGCGGGCAACACCGTCCAGCTGTACTTCGTCGGCCGGTCGGTGGACGGCACCAGGGACGCGATCGCCGCCGGCGAACAGAACCCGTACCGGCACCTGCCCCGCTGGCCATGGGCCCCGGTGATCAGGGAACGCGCCGCCTGGATCATGCAGAACAACCTGCCGGTGCCGGACCGGACCCGCGACATCAGGTGGGCGGTGCAGGTCATGACGGTCGTCTTCGCCGCCCTGGCCATCTACGGCGGCTACGTCCGTTACGTGATAGCGAAAGGACACTGAGGTTATCGGCCAGTGCCTGATCGCCTGCCTGCGCGGCCCGTCGGGGTCCTGACGCGGACCAGATGGCGCCGGCCCCACCCCGGTAGAACTCGTTCTGCGCCGCGTGCAGCCGGCGAGCAGGTCGATAGCAGCGTCGCGGTTCATACCCGAGTGCTACCGCTGCCCGGATTCCGCGCGGCCCAGCAGGAACGACGTCACCGCTTCGGCGAAGCCGCCCGGATCCTCCCAGAAGAGCAGGTGGCCCAGTCCAGGGAAGGTCACCAGCCGGGCACCCGGGATGCGGTCCGCGAGCAGCCTGCCGTTGCGCGGGTTGACCACGGTGTCCGCGCCGCCGTGCAGGACCAGCGTGCGGGCGCAGATGCGGGTTTGCCTGAGGCGGCCGGAGTACCGTGCCCCGGCGGCCGCTTGGGCCGACAGGGCTCCGCTGTCCGCCGGCCGGGAGCCCTGGACCTCCAGCAGGCGGTTCACGAGTTCCGGACGCTGCCGGACCGTGCCCGCGGACAGGGCGTTCTCCGTGTGGCGGCGCCGCGCCGCCTCGGCCGTCATGCGGGCGGTCGACGCGATCAGCCGCACCGAGGCGGCGGGCATCGGGTAGGCGAAAGGCCAGCCCGGCGCGGTGCAGGCCAGCACCAGACCGTCGACCCGATCGGGGTGCCTGATCGCCAGTTCCTGGGCCACCATGCCGCCTAGGCTCGCCCCCAGCACGTGCGCCCGGCGGATCCCGGCCGCGTCGAGCACCGCGACGATATCGCCCGCCATGTCGGCCACGGTGATCGAGCCAGCCGGCCCGTCACTGTGCCCGGAACCCCGGTTGTCCACCAGCAGGAGCCGGAAGTGCCGCCGCAGTTTGCGCAGCACCGGCTCCCAGCCGAGGCGGTCCAGGCCCATCCCCTGAATCAGCACCAGCCACGGCCGCCGCCAGTGCATGGTCCCGCGCAGCTCATAGGCGATCCGCAACGCGCCGCTGCGGGCGTACCTGGTCCGGCTCACCTCGCCACCTCCGGGCTGTCGGCGTGCCTCTGGTGTATATAGCAAGCAATTGCTAAGTATATCAATCAGCCGGGGCGTCTGGCCGCCCGCCCGCTGGCCACCAGGTGAACCTTGGCCGAATGAATGAAGTGGCCCCGGCGGTTGCGTGGGTAGGGTTTCCCGCAACGAGAAAGGACGAAGACATGCGGCTTCCAGTCAAGGCACGGCACCTGCCACAGCGCATCGCGACGGGCGCGTTCATTCTCAACTCGGGTATCGGCAAGCTGTCCGCGGACGAGGACACCGCCACCCAGCTCCACGGTTTCGCCTCCGGCGCGTACCCGTTCCTGGGGAAGCTCAAGCCCAAGGATTTCGTCCGGCTCCTGGCAGGAGGCCGGCGATCGGGAACTCGGCGACCTGAGCTTTTGCTCAGATCCTTCGGGATCACAAAAAGGAGCCCCGAGCTGGCCCGACCGCAGCGGCCTAGCGGACGGTTGCCGTTATGTCGCCGTCGACCGGGAGGATGGCCCCTATCACATGCCGGCCAGCCCGCGAGGCCAGGTAGATCGCGGCGCCAGTCATGTCAAGGGCCTGGCCGATGCGCCCGAGGGGTATGTCCGCCTCGATGGCCGCCCGCATGCCGGGTCATCGAGCGCGAACGCCATCATCTTGCTCTCAAATGGGCCGGGGGCGAGCGCGTCGACGGTGATCGACTCCCTGCCGAAGATGACCGTGCGGGGGGTCACGGCGACTGCTGGATCGGACGGTAATAGGTAGACTCCGGAAGGTAACGATGACTTGACTGGCTTGTCGCCCTTCGGAACATGACCGACGCCGTCAGGCTTCGTGGACCTGGCCGCACGATACTGCTCGCCAGCAGTGAGATCACGCCAGACGCGATCCTGCCTGGTCCAGGAAGTCGGTGGCATGGTCGAGGTCGTCGTGGCAGCGCTGGAGCCAGGCTTCGCCCCAGAAGAAGTTGCAGCTGGTCTCGGCCCGCAGGACCCGCCAGTGGGCTTCCTCGAGCAGCCGGTACACCCCGGGGTCGCGGACTGAGATGCCGACGGCGTTGCGGCGGGCGGCGTAGATGGCCTGGCTGATCTCATCCAGCCGGGTCAGGGCCTGCTGCTGGGCCGGTGAGCCGACCCACTGGGTGAAGCCGGTGCCGTCGTGCCAGCCGGTGTTCCAGGCGCCCGGGCGCACGGTCACCTCGCCGTGGGCGCCGTGCCGGTCGAGGTAGTCCTCGATGAAGCAGGGGCGGATGCCCTCGCTTCGGTTGTCCCGCGCCCGCTGCAGCAGGTCCTCGTAGAACGCGTGCCAGAAGTTGGCTTCCGGTGAGGTGTTGCGGAACCAGCCGCCGTTATCCCCGTCGGTGCACGTGGTGACGAGCGGCGGGAAGTCGCAGTGCCTGGTCCGCTGGGACACCTCATAGATAAACCAGCCCGCCTCCATCCCCGCCTCCTGGGCGTCGGAAAGCTCCCGGTCCCGGACCACCACGGTGATTTCTTCGCCGCCGAACCGCGCGATGTGCGGGCGGTAGCGCAGTTCGTCCCAGCCCATGGGGGTGACCGCTTCGACGTGCTCGCTGTCCACGAGCACGTAGCGGTAGCCCTGGCGTCTGAGGGCGGGGATGAGCTCCATGCAAAAGCCCATCTCCGGGGGCCAGAACCCGGGAAAGCTGGTTCGCGCGAAGATGTGCTGGCCGATCCCCTGCCAGCGCTCGAGCTGCGCGTCACAGTCGGCTCGGGGGATCAGGGGCAGGACGGGATGGTAGTAGCCGGTGCCCAGGATGCGGATGATGTTGGTGTTCTGCAGGTACCACAGCAGCGATCCGCAGTCGGCGATGCCGTAGGCGCGGCGCTGGAAGCCGGGACTGGCCAGGGTCTCCAGCAGGGTGCCGGACAGCGACAGGTGCACCCGGCCGACATCCTCGTAGGCCCACAGCGATCGGGGGATCCGGTCCATGGCCCACAGGATCTCTCTCGCCTCCCACTCGCGGTGCTCGAGCAGGTCCTCAAGGTTGCCGGCGGGCTGGTGCAAGTTGAGGACCAGGGCGAAGGCCGTGTCAGCCATCAGGGGCTCCCTGCCGGTTACAGGTCGTGGGTGACGATGTCGATGGTGCGCCGGGCCAGTTCGGTGCCGTAGTCGGTCCAGATGCCCTCGCCCCAGTAGCGGTAGCAGCTGGTCTCGGCGGTGAGCAGGTGGAACAGGGCGTTGCGGTAGCGGGGGTCGTCGGCGGGGACGGCTTTGGCCAGGACCCGCTCGTGGAACAGCGAGCTGGCTTCGTCCATCGGGGCGAGTACCCGTTCGTAGCCGCGGACCCAGGAGATGTTGCTGGTCCAGCTGCCGCCTTCCATGTGGAAGCGCCCGTCCTCGGCGTGCAGCTGCCCGATCACCTCGGCCAGCCGGCCCGGCCCGTCGCCGGGGGCCATTCGGCCCCAGATCCTGGACTGGAAAACAGGCTGGATCACGGGCAGATCGCCGGGGCCGGTGCCGGCCGAGCGGAGCCGTTCCAGGTACTCGGTGACGTTCATGGCGGGGGTCTGGGTACCCGAGCACTCCCGGATCACGTCGAAATACTTGGGCGGGAACTCGTTCATCATCACCCCGCCGTTTTCCCCGTCGGCGATCTGGGTGACCAGCGGCGGCACCCGGCAGCCGCCCAGGTCCCAACGGGACAGGCCCTTGGCCTCGTAGTAGGGCTGCATCTGAGCCACGAGCTTGGTGTCGCTGCCCTGGGTCTTGACGATCGCGGTGATGCTGGCCACGTTGCCCCGGGAGTCGGTACATACGAGCTGGTGCGGCAGGTGACGGTACTCGACGCCGCTGCCGCCGGGCTGTTCCACGGTGTGTTCCTGGACCAGGACCCACTGGTAGCCGCAGTCGGTCAGGGTCTTCACGAACTCATAAGCGACGTCGGGGTGGTTGGGCAGGGCCATCTCCGCGGGGGAGAAGCCGCGGACCCGGCTGAGGGCCTCCAGGCCGAAAAGGGCGGCGAAATGGTGCTGCCAGGCCCGCACGTGCAGCCGGTAGTCCTGGACCGGGGTGGAGGGCGCCACGGCATGCCCCCACGGACAGCCCAGCCATTCCACCGCCTGCCGGTTGCGTGCGTCGGCGGTGATGCCAGCCAGGGCGTCGAGCACGTCGTGCGCGCCCATCTGGCGCAGGCCGTGCAGCAACGTTCCCGAGTACTCGAGCATGACCTGGGGCCCGAGCCCCTGGTTGAGCAGCTGAGGGATGAACTCGCCCATGCGTTTGTAGCAGTACAGGAATACCGGGGCGTTGTGGTTGTCACCGATGCCGGGGTTGTCCAGCATCCACTGCAGGTTGCTGATGATCGGCGCCGTACGCAGATCAGGCCCGCCTGCCGGGATGAGCGGCTGGTGCATGTGCAAGGCGATAGCGAAAGCGCTGTTCGTCTCATTGAACCCGGTGGCCCCCGGCGGCAGGAAGACCGGATCAGCGCCCCGGGCCCGGATCGCCTCCTCGATGAGCTGCTCCGAGCCGCAGATGTTGGGAAGGCCGCCAATGTACTCCGCAAGCTCGCCCATAGCTCGGGCTCCTTTACCTGAAATGTGCGCGGGTCCTATTTGTGGCGGATATGGTCATAGATGTTCACGTAGTCCTGGCCGGGCCCGGTCCAGGAATGATCCTGTCGTATTCCGTTCAGCATAAGATGGCGGAAATCTTCCGGGTACGAGAACCATAGCCCGATAGCCCGCGACATCGCGGACTCCAGCGCCGGGTTGTCCAGCTGGTGGAACACGTAGCCGTTCCTGTCGTCCGGGTGACGTGCGGAATAATCGCGATCGAAGACCGTGTCCACCAGGCCGCCGACGGCCCGCACGATGGGCACCGTGCCGTACTTGAGCGCGGTCATCTGGCTCAGGCCGCACGGCTCGAACAGGCTGGGCATCACCAGCATGTCGGCGCCGGCGTAGATCAGATGGGCCAGGCCTTCCTCGAACCCGATTTCCAGGTGACAGTCGGGGTTGTCGTTCAGATAATGCTTCAGGTCCCAGAAGTGATCATTGATGGCAGGGTCGGGACAAGAACCCAGCAAGACGAACTGCGCGCCCTGATCCAAGGCGTAGAAGATGGCATGATTTATGAGGTGGACGCCTTTCTGGCGGTCGATACGACCGATGTAAGCGATTATCGGCTTGTACTCTTTCCGCAACAACAGCCGGTCACGCAGGGCATCCTTGTTCACATACTTCAGCTCTACCGTGCTGGCCGTGTAGTTCGACGGGATCAGGATATCGATCTCCGGGTTCCAGACGTTGTAGTCGATGCCGTTGAGCACGCCACCGAACTTGCCCTGGTGGAGGTGGAGCGTGTGCCCCAGCCCCATCCCCTGATCGGAGTCGGTTGCCTCGCGGGCATGTTCCGGTGACACCGTGGTGATGAAGTTCGAGTAAACGATGCCGCCCTTCATCAGGTTGATAGCGCTGTGATTGAAGTTATCGCGGAGCCGATCGTCGTCGAAGAAATGCGCGGGGCGAGTGAGGCCCGTCGCCCACAGGACGTCCTCACCGCAGATACCCTGGTGCCCGAAATTGTGGATGGTATAGCAGACCCGCTGATCGTGCAGGCCGATGTGCCGGTAGATCTCGTAGAGCAGCACCGGCACGATCGCCGTCTGCCAGTCGTGACAGTGGATCACTTCGGGCCGTTTGCCGGACTTCCACATGAACTCCAGGGCCGCCTTCGACAAGAACGCGAATCTGGCCGCATCATCAGGTGAGCCGTACAAGTGACCCCGGTTGAAGAACTGGTCCGGTGAGTGCGGTTCGATGAAGAAGCACTTCCTGCCGTGAACCCACCCGAACCACACCGTGCAGTGCACGAACCCGCTGTACCACGGCACCCACAGGTCCTGATAGGCGACCGTGAGCCCGAAGATCTGGTCGTAGTGCATGCAGTCGTATTTCGGCATGATGATCTCGACGGCGTGGCCGCGCAGCTCCAGCTCCCGGCTCAGCCCGAAGATGACCTGTCCCAGCCCGCCCGCCTGCGCCACCGGCGCACATTCCGTCGCAATCATCACCACGAACACGGTTGTCTCCCGAAGAAGCCGCAGGGACCAGTCGCGCGGGGCTGGATCATCCCGGTCGCAGAACCGCGTCCGGCACTGGACGGCGCTATTTCGCCTTCTTCCCGGCTCGCTTCGCCGCGGGCGCTGCCTTCTTGGCGGCCTGCGCCGACGCCGCCTTCTTCACCACTTCCTTCTTCGCCGACGCTCTCCTCGCGGCCGCCGGGACCGCCTCAGCCAGCGCGGTCAGGTCCAGGACCGAGTCGTCTCCGCCGAAGTCGTTGCGGAGGTAGGCGTCGGCGGCCCAGTCGTTGTCCCACCGCTGGCCGTCCAGCAGGTACCGGAACCGGTAGGCCCGCCCCGTGTCCAGGCCGACCGTCAGGCTGAATCCTCCCTCGGCGTCGCGGTGCATGACGTCGGCGTCGGCCGACCAGTCGTTCCACTCCCCGCACACCGCCGCGGTCCGGGCGCCCGCCCGGGGATCAACGGTGAACGTGACGCTGGCCTTGCCCTTCGCTGCCCTGGACTTGATCACTTCCGCCTCCGCTCTGCCTGGCTTGCGCCTGCCGGCGGACGTCGGCTCGCTACCGGCACGGTCCGGGACGGGCGCGCCAGGCCGGCAGCCCGGGCCCTCGATCCCTTCCAGCCATCGCATCCTATCCCGACGATCCTGGCGGCGCCGGGCACGCCCGGCAACATCCGGGCGTTCCCCGCGGGTGAGGGTGGCGAGCAGGTCCCGGAGGCCCCGGGGTCGGCCCGACGCGATCAGGTGCGTGAGTTCCACGGGCGCCGTCCAAGTGCTCCCGTAACTGGGCGAAGTGCGGGGTCAGACACCTCCAAAGGCATGCAGCTCATGTCGGCCCTCCCCGAGAGCGCCGGCGGCGCGTGGCGCCTCCGGGTTGTCCTGGGGCGGCCTGCCCGGCCGCCTGGTCGCGGTCGGCGCGGGCACGCTGCAGCTCAGCCTCGACGTGCTCGGCGCGGGCCTGAAGCCCGGCGCGGGCGTCTTCTGCCGCCGCGAGCTGGGCTTCGAACTCCGCTTTCTGCTCGGCCTGGTCCCGCGCGGCGTCCTGGCGGATCTGCGTTACCTGCCGGTCCGCGGCCTGGCGGGCACGGTCCAGCTCCGCGCGGGCCGACTCGGCAGCCTCCCGCGCCCGGGCCGCGTCCTGCTCGGCATTGCGGGCCCGGGACTCGGCCTGGCCCGCCCGGCGGTCCGCCTCGTCCCGCTCCTGCTGCGCCCCGGCCACCCGCTCCTCCGCGGCCCGCTGGTCCTGGGCGGCCCGTGCCTGCGCGGCCGCGGTCTCCTGCTCGGCGGCAGTCTTGGCCGCCAGCGCCTCGGTCAGCTGCGCATCGGCCTGCAGCGCCGCCAAGCGCGCCTCCCCGGCATCAGCCTCGGCCTGGTGGCGGCGCTGCGCGCCAGCGCGGCGATACCGCCACACCGCGATCCCCGGGCGGCCCAGATCCTGCGACCCAGCCACTCCGCCACCGTGCGGGGCTAGCATCTGGCGCCGCCGGAACGCGGTCAGCGCCGTATGCGGCTCCCCGGTCACCGGGTCCGGCAGCCCGCAGTACCTGGGCTCGGCTGCCGCCCCTGCCTCTCCCGGCCGCGGCTCCTTCTCGCAGCCGGGATATGCGCATTTGAGGACTTCCTGTCCGGACTGGGCCATGGCAGGCTCCGTTCCGCTAACTAACCTACAAAGCGTAACCGGGCGGTCCCGGGTCGCCGGAACCGGGGGATCCCGATCGCGGAGCCTGTAGGTTTGCAGGAAGTGGCGGTGCGGGAAGGGGGACCAGCATGAGCTCGCCTGTTGAATTCGGGCTGATGACTGATGGCGCGGACGTTGAGCGCCTGGTCGCGGGCCAGCATAACGATCCGCACCACCTGCTAGGGGCTCATCCGGAGAAGGACGGCGACGGCCGGGACCGGGTGGTGATCCGCGCCTGGCGCCCCGACGCGGCCGGCATGGTCATCCTGGCCGGCGAGCGGCGGATCGAGATGCGCCGCGTGCATCCCGCCGGCTTGTTCGCCGGGGCGGTGGAGGGGCCGGGCATCCCGGACTACCGCCTGGAGACCTACTACCCAGGCGAGGCCGGCGAGGTCGTGGTGACCGCCGATGATCCGTACCGGTACTGGCCCACGCTCGGGCCGCTTGACCTTCACTTGCTGGCCGAGGGCCGGCACGAGGGGCTGTGGCGCCATATGGGCGCGCAGGTGCGAGTGCATCAGGGGGCGTCTGGCACCTCGTTCGCGGTGTGGGCGCCCGGCGCCCGGGCGGTCCGGGTCGTTGGTGACTTCAACGGCTGGGACGGCCGCCTGCACCCGATGAGGACGCTGGGCAGCTCGGGGGTCTGGGAGATCTTCCTGCCCGGGGTCGGTCCGGGCGCGCGCTACAAGTTCGAGGTGCTGAGCGGGCACGGGCAGGTGAGCCTGCGGGCGGACCCGTTCGCCTTCGCCACCGAGGTACCGCCGGCCACGGCCAGCATCGTCACCCAGAGCAGGTATGAATGGCAGGACGCGGCGTGGTCCGCCGCGCGGGCGACCACCGACCTGCTGCGCGCGCCGGTGTCGATCTATGAGTGCCACCTGGGCTCGTGGCGGTTCACCCAGGACGCCGGCGGCGGGTGGCGTCCGCTGACTTACCGTGAGGCGGCCGAGGTCCTGCCCGGGTACCTGACCGATCTCGGCTTCACTCACGTGGAGTTCCTCCCGGTCGCGGAGCACCCGTTCTCCGGCTCCTGGGGGTACCAGGTGACGGGGTACTATGCACCGACGGCACGGTTCGGGACGCCCGATGATTTCCGCTACCTGGTCGACCGGCTGCACCAGGCGGGCATCGGGGTCCTGGTCGACTGGGTGGCCGGGCACTTCCCCAAGGACGACTGGGCGCTGGCCCGCTTTGACGGCACGGCGCTGTATGAGCACGCCGACCCGCGCCTGGGCGAGCACCCGGACTGGGGCACCCTGGTGTTCAACTACGGGCGCCACGAGGTCCGCAACTTCCTGCTCGCCAACGCGCTGTACTGGATCGAGGAGTTCCACCTGGACGGGCTGCGCGTCGACGCGGTCGCCTCGATGCTCTACCTGGACTATTCGCGCCGGGAGGGCGAGTGGGTCACCAACCGGTTCGGCGGCCGGGAAAACCTGGAGGCCATCGACTTCATCAAGGAAGTCAACGCGGTGGTCTACCAGCACCACCCCTCGGTCATGCTGGTGGCCGAGGAATCCACGTCCTGGCCGGCGGTCTCCCGCCCGACCTACCTGGGCGGGCTCGGCTTCGGGTTCAAGTGGAACATGGGCTGGATGAACGACACCCTGGTGTATTTCAGCAAGGACCCGGTGCACCGGCGCTACCACCATCACGAGCTCACCTTTGCGCTGCTGTACGCGTTCACCGAGAACTTCATCCTTCCGTTCAGCCACGACGAGGTCGCGCACGGAAAGGGATCGCTGCTCGGCAAGATGCCCGGAGACCGCTGGCAGCAGTTCGCGAACCTGCGTGCGCTGCTGGCCTGGATGTGGGCGCACCCCGGCCGGCCGCTGCTGTTCATGGGCGGCGAGATCGCCCAGAACGACGAGTGGCGGCACGACGGCAGCGTGGACTGGCACCTGCTCGGCTACCCCGAGCACGCCGGTGTGCAGGCACTGGTCCGGGCGCTCAACACCGTCTACCGTCGTGAACCCGCCCTGTGGGAGCAGGACTTCGACTGGACCGGTTTCCGCTGGATCGACGCCGACGATTCCGACCAGAGCGTGCTGTCGTTCCTGCGGTTCCCGGCCTCCACCGGGCGCCCCGTGGCCTGCCTGGCCAACCTCACGCCGGTGCCCCGCCCTGACTACCGCGTCGGACTCCCGCAGCCAGGACGCTGGGTAGAGATCCTCAACTCCGACAACGCCGAATTCGGCGGCAGCAACACCCTCACCGGCGCCATCACCGCCGAAGCGCCAGGCTGGAACGACCTGGACTACTCCGCCACGCTCACCCTGCCGCCCCTCGGCGTCCTGTGGCTCGCCCACGACCCCGACCGCGGCTAGCCGGCGACCCGCTCATCCCCGGCAGCCGGGGTCCCACGATCATCTTCCGGATCTCCGCCGTGCCTTCACCGATCAGCAGCATAGGCGCCTCCCGGTACAGACGCTCGATCTCGTACTCCTTGGAGAAGCCGTAGCCGCCATGGATGCGGAAGGCAACCCCCTGGCTCGGCGGCACCATCGGCGAGGCCGCCACCGGCGCCGCCCGGACCAAGACCTTCCTGGCCTCCCGCTACAAGCGGATCGTCAGGCGCCGCAGCAAGCAACGCGCCCTGGTCGCCGTCGGCAACTCCATCTCACCATCGCCTGGCACCTGCTATCCGACCCCGCCGCCACTTCACCGACCTGGGCCCCGACTGGCACGACCGCCTTGCCCCGCTACGCCGCAAGCGACAGCTCATCGCCGAGCATCCGCCCAGGTCGCGGCCGTAGCAGCTGCCTGCCAGGAGCCCCAGCCTCAACTGGATTACCGCCCCGGGAATCGAGGCTAGCCGTCGGCGGCGCGGAGGGCCGCGTCCACGATCTCCTCGAGCCGCCTGCTGTGTGCACCGTGCCAGTACACCCGACCGCAGGCTGTGCAGCGGGAGAACACCTGATAGGTGCGCCGCGTGCCGGGCCGGAGCAGCGGCTCGACGTCGGCCTTGCGGGCCGGCGCCAGCAGCCCGTTGCACGCGGTGCACCGGGTCCACGGCGCCAGCGGCGGAGCGAACCGGTGCAGGACATCACGTAGCTGGTCGTCGGGCCGCGCCCCGCGCACATACGCCCCCATCCACAAACTGTGGCGGCGCAGCAAACCGCGATCCTGAGTCAGCAGGACCCGCCGCTCTGCGTTCGCCCGTTCGATAAGGACATCATCGCCAAGATCGTTGGCATAGGCGGCATCCACGCCCACCAGCCGAAGTCTGCGAGCCAGCGTTCCCAGGTGGACATCCAGGATGAACTGCGCGGTCGGCGGCCGCTGAGGCCGGCCTACAGCGCCGGCCTCGGCCACGTCCCCGCCGGCGAGCCGACGCGCGGGCACCGCCGGCGCGCCGTTGACGACCAGGCTGCCGATCTCGGTCAGGGGCACGCCGAGCGACTCGACCACATGCCCGAGCGAGGACACCCCGTCACACGCCACCCGTACCGGCCCGCCGCGGTGGCGCGGTGCCAGGAACATCCGCAGCTCGGCCGCGAACCGCACCTCCGCCTCCGGTCTGGTCACCCCTGCCGCACTCCCGTCAGCGGGCCGCCGCCGCGCCGCGCCGCGCCGGGACGGGTATCCGGTCCAGGTCGCGGGCCAGCACGACCTCGCCGCCGAAGGCGGCCGCCGCCTCGGCGGCCAGCTGCTTTTCGTCCCCGGACTCGTAGCGCTGCGAGAAATGGGTGAGGACGAGCAGCGACGCCCCGGCCTGGGCCGCGAGCTGGCCGGCCTGCCCGGCGGTCAGGTGCCCGTAGTCGCGGGCCAGCCCGGCCTCGGCGTTGGCGAAGGTGGACTCGCAGACCAGCATGTCCGCCCGGTCCGCCAGCGCGAAGGCCGCGTCGCACAGCCTGGTGTCCATGATGAACGCGAAGCGCTGCCCCGGCCTCGGCTCGCTCACCTGCTCGACCGTGACCGTCCGGCCGTCGGCCTCCAGGCGGCCCTCGCGCTGCAGGCGCCCGATGGCGGGACCGGCGATGCCGGCCGCGGCCAGCTTGTCCGGCAGCATCCGCCGGCCGTCCGGCTCGGCCAGCCGGTAGCCGACGGTCGGCACGCTGTGCGACAGCGCCCGCGCCTCCAGCCGGAACGCCGCCCCGGGCAGACCCACCGGGCCAGCGCCCCTGATCCGCCGCTCGCGCAGCTGCACCACGTCGCGGAACAGCGACGCGTGCCGGAGCCGCCGGAAGATCTCCCGGCTGCCCGCGGGGTAGCAGACTTCCACCTCGTGCGGCACCCGGTCCAGTGACATCCGCGCCAGCACGCCCGGCAGGCCGAGGCAGTGATCCTCGTGGAAGTGGGTGATGCAGATACGGGTGATCTGACTGGCCGTGACCCCGGCGAACAGCATCTGCCGCTGGGCTCCCTCGCCCGGGTCGAACAGCAGGCCTTCGCCGTCCCAGCGCAGGAAGTAGCCGTTGTGATTGCGGCGGCGGGTGGGCGCCTGGCTCGCCGTGCCGAGAACCACCAGCTCACGGTTGGACACGACACCCGACCCTATGCCCCGCGCATACCACAATGATCGTCACCGGACCTGCGCGTATGGTCAATTGTCATCGCTCAGGGAGAAGACTTCCTGGTCAGGAGGGTGCGGGAAGCTGACACTGAAGTAGCGAGGGAGTCCGGGCGCTTGGAGCTGGCCCTGGTGGCCTGGCTGCATGAGGTACAGCAGCTCGTCGAACTGGGTGTCCTTCTACCAGGGCCTTTCTTGAAGGCTATGGCGCCGGTGGATTCTCAGACGGCTGCTCGGGAGCTTGCGTTGTGGGTTCGGAAGCAGCTCGGCATGAACCTAGAGGCCATCGATTCGCTGGCGGAGCTGTGTGAGCGTGCGGGCCAGTATGTCCTGGTCACCGATGTTCCCGGGGAGGGCGCATCGGTGGTCGAAGGCGATGTCGCGGTCGCGGTCGTGAGCCTTGAAGGCGATCCGGGCCGCCGCCGTGCTACCGCCGCTCACGAACTCGGCCACCTGGTCATCGGTGATGAATACTCCAGCGATCTCGGGGTTCATGCGTCGCGCGCTGACCGGGAGGCACTGCTTGACGCGTTCGCGGCGGAACTGCTGCTCCCATCGCGAGTCCTCACCGAGGAGCGCGGTGCATCAGAGGCCATAAGCCGAGATCAGCTCATCGGCCTCGCGGCCCGCTACCGGACTTCGTGGTCGCTGGCCATCAGGCAGGCCGCCCATGCCGGGGTTCTCAGCGCACAGGCCCGTCGCGACTGGGGACGGTCCACGCCCACTCGAAGCGAGTTCATGGAAGCCGTGGGGTGGGCACCGCAACCGGATCTCGAAGCCATTCGAGTTCCGCCCCGCTATGCGCATGCCGTCATGGAGGCATGGAGGAGGGGCCTACTCACAGCCACGAGGGCCGTTGAGTTTATGCACGGGCAGATCAGCGCAGCCGATCTGCCGACGGCCGCCGAGGCAGATGTCGAGCCGTGACCGAGCAGGTGATTGCTGTCGACCCCGTCTGGGTAATCGATGCCATGTGCTTGAGCCACTTCGCCCGGGCGGAGCGACTGGAACCGGCGCACATCCCGCCCTGAGAGATGTGCTCGTGGCTGATTGGCTTAAGTCGCGCGACTCGACACCCTTGACGAGATCAGGCTTTTCACAATATGGGCAGGGCGCCTGGGTTCTGGCGAGCGTGATCTGGGGGAAGCCAGCGTTTTCGCGGCGGCCGAACTTCGTTCTGCGACGGCCATCACCGACGATCCAGGGCCTGTGCGTGTCGCCCGGACGCACGGCTTGGACGCGCACGGCACCATATGGCTGCTCGCAGGCGCCTGCCGGGACGGCAAGCTCTCGGAAGCCGCTGCCGGGAACCTAGTCGACGCGCTGCGGGCAACGGGACTCAGGCTGCCATGCACGGGTGCCGAGTTTCCCAGCTACGCACGTCAGCACCGACTCCTGTAGGCATGCCGCTGCAGAGGGAATACCGCACCGCTTGAAGGTGGGTGACGCGGCTGTCACCTGTCCTTTCATGTTTCCTCCCGCAGGCGGATAGCGTTGTCAGCCGCCGGGAGGCGCGCAGGTGCCGAAGTCGAAGCTGATGGTCTGGCCGTTAGGGCTGAGGTGCTCGATGACCCTGACACTGTCCACCACCCCGCCGTTGGCGGCGATGATCTGGAACTCATTGGTGTCGGTGAAGGTGCCGCCGCTTCCCGCGGGGAATGTGCCGCCGAACCAGTCCGCGCCGACGAACCGGTAGGT
>WNGR01000992.1_pt1 | contig 31822 bp, 31 predicted proteins | sample 5407581 | NCBI WGS metagenome assembly WNGR01 (sample SAMN13153383, study PRJNA577476) | soil metagenome | isolation source: 80 cm soil or saprolite under Garry oak tree replicate 2 | place: USA:California | collected 2016-06-15
CGCCTGGGCCAGGTAGTGCGGCACGTGCACGGCGAACCCGATCGCCGCCCGGCCGTCCTCGCCCATCCGCAGCTCGAGCAGCGCGGCGGCGCTGCCGGGTACCTGCAGCCGGTCGACCAGCGGCCGGTAGCCCTCGACGAGGTCGTCGCGGGTCGCGTGCGCGGTGACCCCGAGCGGCCTGGTGTGCGGGACGCCCATCGGGATGCCGTGGAACCCGACCGCCAGCCGCACCCGCAGCGCTGAGGCCACGTCGAGCACCGCGCCGGTGAAGGCGTCCCAGTCATGGTCCGGCTCCGGGCCGTTCAGCAGCAGAAACGGGGTCCCGGCCGCGTCATGCAGCAGCGAGACCGCGATCTCGGGCGCGTCGTACTCCTCCCAGTGATCCTTGGCGAAGGTCATCACCGGCCTGCGTGACCGGTAGTCGATCAGGGAGTCCACGTCGAACCTGGCCACCTCGGTGTGCTCCGAGGCGCTCAGCAGGTGCGCGGTGAGCAGGCGGCCCGCTCCGCCCGCGTCGATGAACCCGTCGAAGTAATAGAGCATCGTGACGTCATCGAGCTCGGGCGCGTCGGGGCTCACCTGGTAAAGGTCTCCCGGGTCACGCACCACGTTCGCGCCTCCTCAGCCAGTGGCCCGCTTACAGGTCTTGCCAACGGCCGGTCACGGTTTGACCGCCCGTTACTTGAGACTATCCCTACCCGGATCAGCTATCGCGGACGGCTTTGCCGTCGAGCGCGGCCTTGTGCTCCTGCCACCGGGCCGCGACCCGCGGCAGCTCGGCGCTGACGAACTCGAAGTACTGCACCGACTCGATCATCCTGGCCCCGGCTGGGGTGTCCGCGCCGAGGAGGCCGATCCCCTCCCGCAGCACGGCCGTCCACCGGGCCATCAGCCGGTCACGGCTGCTGATGACCTCGTCCCAGACGTTGTCGGGCACCCGGTAGTGGTGCCGCCGCGAGCCGGGCTCGCCCTCCCGGCGCGCCATGCCCACGCCGATCAGGTAGCGCACCCCACCGGAGACCGCGGCCGGGCTCGCCTGCAGCTGCGCGGCCAGCTCGGCCGCGGTGAGCCGCCCGGAGTCCGAGGCCAGCAGCGCGGCGAAGACCCGGGCGGGCATCCGCGGGATGCCGGCCTCGGTCAGCACGGCGGCGAATCTCTCGATGAACCGGCTCACCGCCTCGCCATTACGCTGCGGTCCGGGCCGGCTGCCGCCTGCTGTGATGGGGCCGTGCTCGCGCGCCGGGGCGGGGCTGCCGCCCGCGCCAATGGGGCCGTGCTCGCGTACCCCGCCAGGCCCGTCCGCGCGCGGGCGCGCCTCGTCGCCGCCTGCCGGGCCCGCCATGTCGCTCATCAGCCCAACCGTCCCGGGTTCTCCCGTATCTAGCGTTCAGAACTTTCAGTGTTTCCTGAATTTGGTGTAGTCTTCGAATTATGACTGAGGCTATCGCGGTATCTGGTCTGCGCAAGTCGTACGGCAAGACGGTAGCGCTCGACGGGCTCGACCTGAGCGTGGCCGAGGGCGAAGTGCACGGCTTCCTCGGCCCGAACGGATCCGGCAAGACGACCACGATCAGGATCCTGCTCGGCCTGCTGCGGGCGGGCGGCGGCACCGCCCGGCTGCTCGGCGGCGACCCCTGGAGCGACGCGACCGCGCTGCACCGCAGGCTGGCCTACGTGCCTGGCGACGTCATCCTCTGGCCGAACCTGTCCGGCGGCGAGGTGATCGACCTGCTCGGCCGGCTCCGGGGCCGGCCCGACGCCAGACGCCGGGACAGCCTGCTTGAGCGCTTCGACCTGGACCCGACCAAGAAGGCGCGCGCCTACTCCAAGGGCAACCGGCAGAAGGTCGCGCTGATCTCCACGCTGGCCTCCGACGTCGAGCTGCTGCTCCTTGACGAGCCCACGTCGGGGCTCGATCCGCTGATGGAGGCCGCGTTCCGGCAGTGCATCGAGGAGGAACGGCAGCGCGGCCGCACCGTCCTGCTCTCCAGCCACATCCTGTCCGAGGTGGAGGCGCTGTGCGACCGGGTCACCATCATCAGGTCCGGCCGGGCGGTGGAGTCCGGGGCCTTGGCCGACCTGCGCCATCTCACCCGGACCTCGATCTCCGCCGACCTGGCCTCGGCGCCCGCTGGCCTCGCGCAGCTGCCCGGGGTGCACCACCTCGACGTGCAGGACTTCAACAGCCAGGGCGCCCGGGTGCGGTGCGAGGTGGACACCGACAAGCTGGACCAGGTGCTGCGGCACCTCACCTCGGCCGGGGTGCGGAGCCTGACCAGCCAGCCGCCGACGCTGGAGGAGCTGTTCCTGCGCCATTATGCGGCCGATGGCGATCGCGCGGACCGGGCGCCAGGGGGCGTGCCGGCATGACCGGGTCTGCCTCGCGGCCCGGCGCCGGCCGGCGGCCAGGGACCGGCCCGCTCGCCGGGGCCGGCATGCTGACCAGGCTGGCGTTCCGGCGTGACCGCCTCATGCTGCCGCCGTGGGTATACGTGCTGACGGCACTGATCGCCGGAAACGCCTACAGCTTCAAGACGCTGTTCAAGACCGCGGCCGAGCGGGACCGGCTGGCGGCCACCGCGGGCAGCAACCCGGCCTTCCAGTTCCTGTACGGGAAGCTGTACAGCACGTCAGTCGGCGGCATGACGGCCTGGCGCTACGGCGTGTACGTGGCCCTGGGCGCCGGGCTGATGAGTACCTTCCTGGTTATCAGGCACACCAGGGCCGACGAAGAGGCGGGACGGACGGAACTGGCGGGCTCGGCGGCGGTGGGCCGGCATGCCCCGCTCGCCGCCAGCCTGCTGGTGGCGGTGGCCGCGAACGTATCGCTCGCGGTCCTCGTCGGCGTCGTCCTTCCGCTGCTCGGCCTGCCGGTCGGCGGTTCGCTCGCGCTCGCGCTGGCCACCGCCGCCTGCGGGCTGGCCTTCGCCGGCATCGCGGCGGTCGCCGCGCAGCTGAGCGGCACCGCGCGCGGGGCCAGGGGCATCACCTTCACCGTGCTCGGTGTCGCCTACCTGCTCCAGGCGGTCGGCAACTCGGCCGGGGCGCAGGGACCGCAGTGGCTGACCTGGCTTTCGCCGCTCGGCTGGGCCGGCCTGGTGCGGCCGTTCGCCGGCGAGCGCTGGTGGGTCCTTGCGCTCCCGGTCGCGGCGGCGGCCGTCACCGGGACCGCCGCGTTCCTGCTGGCAGCACGCCGCGACCTCGGCGCCGGCCTGCTCCCGGACCGGCCCGGGCCCGCCACCGCGGGGGCCTTGCTGCGCGGCCCGCTCGGCCTGGCCTGGCGGCTGCAGCGCGGCACGCTGGCCGGGTGGACCGCCGGCCTGCTGGCCGGGGGCATCGCGTCCGGTGCCGCCGGCAAGGGCATAGGCTCGCTGCTGTCGAGCAGCGCGCAGCTTCGAACGGCGTTCCTGCGCCTCGGCGGCCAGGCTGCCATCACCAACGCCTATCTGGCGGCGATCATGGGCTTGGCGGGCCTGGTGGCCGCGGCCTATGCGACCTCGGCCGTGCTGCGGCTGCACAATGAGGAGGCCGCCGGGCGGGCCGAGCCGGTGCTGGTCAGCCTGGCGAGCCGGGGCGGCTGGTGGGCCAGCCATATGGCGGTCACGGTCATCGGGACGGCTGCGACGCTCGCCGCCGCGGGCATCGGCACCGGTCTCGGCTACGGGCTGCGGGCCGGAGACGTCGGCACGCGAGTGCCGCAGCTGCTCGGCGCGGCCCTGGCCCAGCTGCCTGCCGCGCTCGCGGTCGCGGCCGTGGCCGTGCTGGCGTTCGGCCTGCTGCCGAACTGGTCGGTGGGCATCGGCTGGACGGCCCTGGCGGTGGCGGTGCTGCTCGCGCTGTTCGGCGAGATACTCAGGCTGGACCAGCGGGTGCTGGACATCTCGCCGTTCACGCACGTGCCGAAGCTGCCGGGCGGTACCGTCAGCGCCGCGCCGCTGGCGTGGCTGGCCGTCATCGCGGTGGCGCTGGCCGCCGCGGGCCTGGGCGGCCTGCGCCGCCGCGACATCGGCTGAGCCCGGCGGCCCGTGGTGGCCTGTGGCGGGCCCGCATTTTGGATACAGTCGCCGATGTACAATAGTGAAAGCGGCGAGGGGGGTCATGATGAGCGCGGCCGAGACGTTCGGTGCAGATGAGGTGCCAGGGCCGATCCGGCCGGTCGAGCGGCCCGTGCCGCTGCGGCAGTCCGTATACGAGGCGCTTGTCGAGCTCGTCGTGGGCGGCGCCCTCCGGCCCGGCCAGCACCTGGTGGAGTCCGAGCTGGCCCGTCAGCTCGGGGTCAGCAGGCAACCGGTGCGCGAGGCGCTGCACCGGCTGCAGGCCGAAGGATGGATCGACCTGCGCCCGAGCCAGGGTGCCTTCGTGCACGTGCCCACCGATCAGGAAGTTGACCAGCTTCTGGACGTGCGCGAGCTGCTCGAGGGGGCGACAGCCCGGCTGGCGGCCCGGGCGGCGACGCCCGAAGCGGTGGCGGCGCTGCGCGTGGCCTGGCAGGAGGGAATGACCGCCCTCGAGAGCGGCGACGTGACCCGCACGGTCGCGGCCAACAACGATTTCCACGCCGTCGTGGCCGAGATCGCGGGCAACGCGGTGCTCGCGGAGCTGGCCGGGATTGTCGGGCGGCGGGTGCGCTGGCATTACCGCCAGGTGGCGCCGGAGCGCGGCCACGAGTCGTGGGCCGAGCACGCCGAGCTGGTCAGCGCGATCGAGGCGGGCGATGAGGACCGGGCCGCCGCGCTCGCCCGCACGCACACCGAGCGGACCAGGACGGCCTACCACGGCCCGGCCGCCGGAGCGGGCGGCGGCCGGGCCGCGGCGGGCAGCTGAGATGATCATGGCACGCGAACCACGCTGATCCCGCTGGCTGCGTAGGGATCGCTGGCGTTGTCGACCAGCTCGATCTCGCCACGATCGGACAGGATGTGGAACGAGCCGTCAGCACCGTACTGGCGGATGATCGTCGTGCTGCCGTCGGCGTGCGCGTACCGCTCCTCCGCGTACCCCTCCTGGGCGCTCTTCTCGGCGCTGACCGGGAGGTCGTCCCGCCACTCGAAGCGGTAGGGAGCCAGCGGAAGCCTCAGCTCGAACGGGTACTTGCGCACAGTCGGACCCCTTCACGATGCGGTGCCCGCCGCGGGCCACGGACCGAGGTCCGTGACCCGCGGCGGCACCGAGATTGTCCCGCGGCCGGTTTGCCGCGGCACGTTAGGTGGTGGCGGGCGGGGAAACGGCGGCAGCTGGTGCAGTGGCCCGGGCCACTTCCGTTCCTGGCCTGCGCAGGAAGAGGATCAGCACCCCGGCCAGCAGGCTGAGCGAGCCGGCCAGCACGTAGGTGGCTGGATATCCCATGCCGTCGATGATCGCCGCGCCGACCGGCCCGGCGATCACCGCGCCGATGAGCTTGGCGGAGTACACCGTGCCGTAGATGGAGGCGTTGTAGTTCTCGCCGAAGTAGTCGGGCGTGAGCGCGGCGAACAGCGGGTAGAACGCCCCGCCGCCGAACCCCGCCAGCACCGCGAACACGAAGAACAACGACTGGTTCTGCATGGAGCCCGACCACCCGACGCCGTACATGGCCAGGGCCAGCACGACCGTGTCCGCGAGCAGCGTCTGCCGCCGGCCCAGCTTGTCGGAGATCCAGCCCACCAGGGCCCGGCCGCTGCCGCTGACCAGGGCGAGGAGGATCGCTGAGATGACCGCCACATACAGGCCGAAGTTGCTGGCCTTGGCGAACTTCACCTCGAAGTTGATGCCGAAGAAGGACACCCCAGACGTGCAGACGAGGGCGAACCACATGATCCAGAGCTGCGGGGTCCTGGTGGCCTCCGCCGGGGTGTACTGGCGCGCCGCGGGCGGGTTCTTCAGCAGGTTCCGCCGTGCTTTCTCGTCCCGCGTCCAGTTCACCGGGTCGACCGAGGCTGGCCACCAGTTCCGCGGCGGGTCCTTGAAGAACCAGCCGCATCCTGACATGAGGACGAGCATGTACACGCCGACCAGCTCCAGCACGAGGCTGTGGTTGGCCGGGGTGAACCAGTAGTTGAAGATGACGATGAACGGAATCGAGCCGTAGGCGAACCCGCCGTTCACGAACCCGGTGAGCCCGCCTTTCCGCTCCGGGTACCACTTGCCCACCATGTTGATGCAGGTCGCGTACACCAGGCCGGCCCCGATGCCGCCGAGCACCGAGTATCCGGCGACTACTGCCACGATGTTCCCGGTGTTGGCGATGATCAGGAACGCGACGCAGCACAGGACCGCGCCGGTGAGCATGGCCGCCTTGGCGGAAAAGACGTTGCGCTCCCGCAGGCGCCCCGCCGGGAGCGCGATCCCGGCCTGGAAGAACCCCCAGACCCCGACGAGGGTGAACGTCTGGGTATCGCCCCAGCCGTAGGTGGCCTGCAGCGTCTTGGCGGCAGATCCGTAGGCGTACTCAAAGACCCCGGCCGCCATCATGGCTACCCACGGCAGCCAGATCATGTAGGACCGGGACCTCCCCATTAACTCCGCGGGATCCTCGCCGACGCGGTAAACGCGCCCGGTGTCGCTGCGGATTTCCTGGTAGGAAGGTGACTGAGAGATGGCCATTGTTGGTGCTCCGTTTCATAGCCAGCTTGGTTGCTCTTGGCTGTATCAGCGGGTCGCCTGGCCGCTCAGGCAATCGCTGGCTTGGATTTCTGTGCCTCCTTTTCCTCCGATGCGCGCACCGCCGCCTGCATCTGCTGCGTGGTCGGAGGCTTGCATAGGAACCCGACCGTCAGCGCCGCCAGCGCGCCGATCGCGGCGCCGAAGAAGAAGCCGAACGCCCAGTGGTAGGTTGCGGTCCCGTACAGGGTGCCGGTCATGATCAGGGCCGCCCCGCCGCCGGCGAAACTGCCGCCGAGCGCCTTGAAGGCGTAGATCGACCCGTAGTTGATCGCGTTGTTGGTTTCGCCGTAGTAGTCCGCCACCATGGCCGCCGTCATCGGGAAGTTGGCGCCGGACAGGCCGCCGGAGATGATCGCGAAGATGACGAACAGCGGCGCGTTGTGCGCTGCGCCCGCGAAGTAGGTGGCCAGCTGGAAGATCACGTTGCCCGAGTAGGCGTACACCATCGTTCGCCGCCGGCCGATGTACTCGGACAGCCATCCGTAGAACGGCCTGAACCCACCATCGCAGAGCGCGAACCCAGCGAATCCGGCGACGCCTGCCACGGTCCCGAGGCCCTCATGTATGGCGAACGGATAGTAGTAGGCCACGCCGAACAGGGAGCAGCCGATGAACAGGGCGTACTGGATGCCTATCCACTTGGCCTGCGGCGTGCGCCACATCTCGCCGAGGTTGTAGTGCCGCAGCGCGGGCGGGTTGCTGCGCAGGTCACGGGTGCTGTGCTTTTGCCAGTTGAGCGGCTCGATCTCCTTCGGCCACCAGTTCTTCGGCGGGTCCTTCATGAACCAGCCGGCGAAGGCGATGCCCACGGTCATGATGAGGCCCTGGACCAGGATGTAGTTCCTGATCTGCGAGGGGGTCATGTTGAGCGCGGCACCGCTGAACCCGCCGATGACGATGATGAACGGGACGGCGCCGTAGGCCCAGCCGCCGTTCACGAAGCCGGTCCGCCAGCCCTTCTTCTCCGGGTACCACTTGGCCACGATGTTGATGCAGCTGGAATAGACCATCCCGGAGCCGATGCCGCCCAGCACCGCGTACCCGAGGTAGGCCTGCCAGATCGAGTTCGACTCGGCCAGCAGCCCGTACCCGACGATGCCGCAGATGATGCCGCCGATGATGGTCGCCCACCGCACGTTGAGGATGCCCCGGTTACGCAGGACACCGGTGAAGATCTGGACGAACGACTCGAAGATGACAAAGAAGGAGAACGCCCAGAACGTCTGGCCGATGCTCCAGTGATGTGCCGCCTGGAGCGAGCCGGACACCGCTCCCCAGGTGTACTCGAGCAGGCCGGCCAGGCACATGGCTAGCCATGCCGCCATGATCACGACCCAGCGCTCGTAACCGAGTATCTGCCTGGGCTCCTCGCCCACGCGGAACACCCGGCCGGTCGCGTTGGTTAGCATTTGATAAGGGAGATTGCTCGATTCGGTTGCCGCGCCCATCTTTCGAGACCTCTCATACGAGACGCTGTTGGCTCGTGTCCCTCACCCGGCGGGTGCCGGGCGAGATTCGGGGTCCGGGAGGTTCCTGTGCGGCAGTGCGCCAGGTGCGCCCGGAGCGGGTGTCGATCCTCGCTGGACCGGTGCGGGGGGGCGAGCCCATCGGAACCCCCCGGCCGGGACAGCGATCGCTGGCTTCTGGCCGTCAGCGTGGCCGCTCGGTACACGGCGGAGCGCGCGAGCCCGGCGCCGGGCAGCGGGAGACCCAATGTCGGCGGCAGTGCCATGGCCGGCCTGTCATATCCGCCTCCACCTCGCCGCGCGGCCGCCCGCGCGGCAGCGTTTTACGTCTCCAAGAGACCGAGCCTGCGCAGGAGCTCCTGGCGAGCCGGGCCCTCCCGGCTCGCCTCGAAGAGCTCATCTAGCCCCCAGCCGGCCTGATCCAGCAGGGCTGCCGCCTGATCGAACAGGGCGCTCCGCTCGCTGGCCGGCACGTTCTCGAGCACGAGGTGCTGAACCACCTGGACCACCGCGTCCCGCATCTGCGCGCGGCGCTCGCCGGTCGGCCTGGCGATCCCCGGCTGCAGCGGGATGATCTTCGCGCCAGGGCCGGGGGACAGCCCTCCGCCTTGGCCGGTCATGGCCTGCCGTCCGCGACGGTCGGCTTGCCGGCCGTGGAGAGGGACGGGGAGGGGGGTGGGGGCATCGCGGGGGGTTCCGGGCCGTCGGGGTCCGGAGTGCTCCCCGGGCCAGCACTGCCTAGCACCTCCAGTTCCCTGCGGAGCCGGTCCGCCTCCCCGGGCCGGCCGAGATCGATCACCTCAGCCAGCGTGAACCGGCGGCCGCCGGGCGTGCCGTCGGCCAGCCTGATGGGCTCCGCCTCGGCGAACACCTCGAATCTCCCGCTCGCCGCGTGCGGCCCGACGGCGAGCACGTAGCGCAGCACCGCCTCGCGGTCGGCCAGGTATCGCTGCTGGCGGCCGCCATCGAACCGGACCTGCCACTTGCCGGACGCGACGGCCGGCTTGCCGGCCCGAGCGGACGGCATCGCGGGGGGTTCCGGGGGGTCGTCCCCCCGGGGGAGCACTGCGCTAGGCACCGACGCCCCGGTTCAGCGGCATCGAGTACGTTTCCTCGGACATGCGCTCGTGGTGCGCGGGGTCCTCGCCCTCGCGCAGCCGCGCGGGCACGTCCATGCCCATGTCCTGCCAGTTCCGGTTGGCTCCGCGCTGCATGGTCGCGATGTGCTCGGGCAGCATGTGACCGAACCGCCCCTGCATGGCCAGGTAGTCGGTGACCGGGCGCTGCACCGGCGGGTGGAAGTAGTGGTACTCGCGGGTCCCGGGGTCGTACTCCCAGACCGGGAACAGCCCGGCCTCGACCACCCGGCGGCCAAGCTCCACGGTCATCGAGGTCTGGTAGACCCAGCCCTTCTGGCACGGCGTGTAGCAGTGCAGGAACGCGGCTCCGACGTGGTTGAGGCCCTTGCGGGTCTTGTTCATCAGGTCGGTCGGGTAGCCGACCGTGGTGGTGGCCACGTAGCAGTGCGGATGTCCCTCAGCCATCATCTTGGCGAGGTTCTTGGCCGCGAGCTTCTTCCCCTCCGGGATCGCCTTGCCGAACGGCGTGAACGTGGTCATGCCCGCGTACGGCGTGGTCGGGGAGGTCTGGATCCCGGTGTTGGCGTAGCACTCGTTGTCGTAGCAGATGAACAGCGCGTCATGGTTCCGGTACAGCGCGCCCGACATCGAGCCGAGGCCGATGTCGGCGGCGCTGCCGTCGCCGGCCATGACGATGATGTTCGGGTACGGGCCGGGGTGCCTGCCTTTGCGGATCATCGCCTCGTACCCGGCTGCCATGCCCGAGGTGAACGACCCGCCGCTGGCGATCGGCGTGTGCGCCCACGGGACGGTGTACGGCGTGCACAGGTACGTCGAGTTGGCGACGTACATGCAGCCGGTCGGCCCGGCGAGCACGCTGTCGTTGCCCGCGGCCTTCAGCACCCACCGGTACTGGATCGCCGGGCCGCACCCGGCGCAGGTCCTGTGGCCCGCCGCGTACGGGTCCTCCTCGGGGAAGTCCGGCAGGTAGTGGCGGTCGCGGCCCGTCTCCTCGTCGGTAGCAGCCGCGCGGCCCTCCTCGTCGAACAGCGGCAAATTATGACGAACTATCTCATATGCCATCGACTCGCGCTCCTCGCTGCGGCTCGGTTTCATGATCCCGGACTGAAACCCACGCATAGGGCGGGTTTGGGTCCGGGATCATGGAAATGGCTTGGCCCGGCATGATCACTCCTCGAACCCGACCCAGTGGGTCGCCTTCTCGACGCTGCCGCGCCGTAGTGCCTGGCCGAGCTTCCCGGCCATCCAGTCAAACTCGGCGACCGGCACGGTCTCCCCGCCCAGGCCGGCCATGAACGAGGTGACCAGCGGGCGGTCGTAGTCGGCCTGGTACAGCGCGGTGGTCACGTCCAGGGAGAGGATGCCGCCGTAGCTGGCCCCGCCGAGACCGAGGTTGGTCTCCACCACCCCGACCGCCTTGACGCCGCGCAACGCCGCCCGCAGATCGTCGCTGGGGAACGGCCGGACCCACAGCAGCCTGGCCATGCCGATCTTGATGCCCTGCTCACGCAGCCGCCGGATCGCGGCCCGGCAGGTGACCGAGTGACCGCCGGAGATGACCAGCGCGATCTCCGCGTCGTCGAGCATGTACTCCTCGACGAAATGCGCATAGCGCCGCCCGAAGGCGGTCGCGAACTCGTGGGTCTTCTGCCGGATCACCGGGATCGCGTCCTCCATCGCGCGGGCCCGCTCCAGCTGCAGCGGCGGACCCTGCTCGGGATGGATCTGCGGGCCGTGCGATACCGGCCGCCGCGGGTCCAGCGCGAACGGCAGCTGGTAGGGCGGCAGGTAGGCGTCGACCTGCTCGGCCGAGGGCAGCTCCGCCTCCCCGGCGATGTGCGAGACGAAATACCCGTCCTGCACCACCATCTGCGGCAGCAGCACCCGCGGATCCTCACCCGTCGCCATCGCAATCAGGCTCTTGTCGAAGACCTCCTGCGGTGTCGCCGCCCAGCCCATCAGCCAGCCCATATCCCGGGTGCACAGCGCGTCGGTGTGCTCGGAGCCGAAGTCGCCCGGCGGATCCAGGGTGCGGTCGGCGATCGACATCTGGATCGGAATCCTGGCCCCGGAGATGATCGAGTACATCTCGTAGGCGTAGGTCACCCCGACCCCCGAGGAGCCGGTGAACGCCCGCGCGCCGCACGATGCGGCGCCGAACGCCGCCGACAGCTGAGCATGCTCGCCGTCGGCGTGGATGTACTCGGCGTCCAGGATCCCGTCGGCGATGAACTGGGAGAGGTTCATCATGATCGCCGTATAGGGCCGGATCGGGTACGCGGTGATCACGTCGACGTTGGCGTAGAGCGCGGCGTACGCCGCCGCCGCGCAGCCGTTCAGCCGCACCTTCTGCCCGGCCAGCTCGCCGAGGAACCGCTCGCCGTCGGCGGTCCTGATGCCGCGGGCCAGCCTCGCGGGCAGGACCTGGGCGGGCTGCCCGGCAATCGCCCCCTGGACATGCGCCGTGGTCATGGGGTCACTCCCGTGCTTCCGCTCTGCTTGCTGGTTGTCTGGCCGTTGCCGGCCACCGCATTCAGCTTGCGTTCCGCGTCATACTCGGCGATCGATTCCTCGATCAGCTGCCTCGTGAACGCCGACTGCTCGGCGTGCGCCCCGTCATACGGCGCGAAGGCCGTCTCCATCCGGGTCACCGCGCCGGGCTCGTCGAAGTCCATCTCGGGCACCTTCTCCAGGCAGCCGGTGGGGCACTCCTGCACGCAGACCAGGCAGCCCTTGCAGTAGGTGGTCCGGATCGAGTAGTGGCCGTTCTCCCGCGCGTCGCGCATGACGCTGACGTCCGGGCAGACGATGTAGCAGTTGTCGCAGCCGTTGCAGACGCCGCAGCTCATGCAGCGGTCTGACTCAGCGACCGCCTGCGCGCGGCTGTAGGCCAGGGTGACCTCGGCGGTCTGGCTGCGGCGGCGCTCCGCGGGGTCGGCGAGGGGGGCATTGATCCGCGGCGCGTGCCGGAAGTAGGCGGAGTTGAGCTTCTCGTACGGCATGATCTCGACCGGCGGCTCGGGGGCGAGCTCCTGCGCGGTGAGCAGCCGGTCGATGTCGCGGGCGGCCCGCTTGCCGTCGCCGAGGGCGTCGACCACCATCGAGGGGCCGCGCAGCACGTCGCCGCCGACGAAGATGTTGCCCTCGACCCGCCCGTGCTCGTCGGCGGTGATCATCCCGCGGTCGCTGAGGTGATCGGGGAGCCAGTCCAGCTGCTGCACCTGGCCGATCGCGATCAGGATGGCGTCGCAGTCCACCTGGTACTCGGTGCCCTCGACGAGCTCGGGCCTGACCGCGCCGCTGGCGTCCGTGCCGAGCCTGGCCTGGCAGAGCACCGCCCCGGTCACGTGATCGTCCTCGGTGAGGATCCGCACGCAGGAGGTATTCGGGCTGAACTCGACGCCCTCGTCCCTGGCCTGCTCCAGGTCCTCGGGCACGATCGCCAGCTCGCCGGTGGATTCCAGGGAGACGATCGTGGCCGTGCCGCCGCCCAGCCTGATCGCGCTGCGCGCCGCGTCGGACGCGGTGTTGCCGCCGCCGATCACCAGCACCTTCTGGCCGGTCCGCACCGGCCGGCCGAGGCCGGCCTCGCGCAGGAACTCCAGGGCGCCGGTGACGCCGCGGGCCTGGCTGCCCGGCACGTCAAGCCGGCGGCCGACGTCCTGCCCGAGGGCGAGGAACGCGGCGTCGTAGTTCCGCAGGGCGTCCCAGGTGAGGTCGGGGGTGCCCGCGCGGACCCCGCACAGGATGTCGATGCCGCCCAGGCTGATGAGCTTGGCCAGCTCGGCGTCCAGGACCTCTTCGGGCAGGTGCCAGTGCGGTATGCCGCCGCGCAGCATCCCGCCCGGCTTGTCCATGGCCTCGTAGATCACGCTGGAGTAGCCACGGCGGCGCAGGTGGTAGGCGCAGCCCAGGCCGCCGGGCCCGGACCCCACGATCGCCACCGTCTTGCCGTTCAGCGGCGGCAGGGTCTCGAGGATCGGGTTCTCCTCCAGGCGCAGGCCGAAGTCGCCGAGGAAACGCTCCACGCTGCGGATGCCGATCGGCTCGTCGTGCGCGGCCCGGTTGCACGCGGTCTCGCACGGGTGGTAGCAGACCCGCCCGGTGACCGACGGCATGGAGTTGTCCTCGACGATCGTGAGGTAGCCGTCGAGGAACCTCTCGTGCTTGACGAAGTCGAGGTACTTCTGGATCTGCTCGCCGGTCGGGCAGGCGTTGTTGCACGGCGGCGTCTTGTCCCGGTACACCGGCCGGAAGAAGCGGAAGTTGCCGGTCGGGAACAGCTGCTGGCCGTCCTTTTCTGTAGGCGGCGGGGTCACGCCCGCGATCGGCAGCCTGAGATGCTCGGGGACGTGGGTGCCGCGTACGGACATATGGCCTCCCTTGCTGTTGCGGCCGCGGGTCAGCTGGCCGTCTGTGACCGCCGGAGTTCCAGCACCCGGTGCTGCTCGGCCCCCCGGTACATGGCGTCACGGTCGGCGACCACCTCGGCGACGTCGTCGAGCCCGAGCGAGCCGGTCGTCGCGACCAGCGCGCCGATCACCGGCGCGGCCACGCCCAGGCCGATGGCCAGCCGCTCCACCGCGCCCTCGGTGGACATCCGGTCGAAGGCCAGCTCGGACAAGTTGCGCACGAACATCCAGGGACTGTCGCCACCGTGCTGGTCAGCCAGGCCCACGCCGTCGACCACCACCAGCCGGGCGAGCTTGGCCCGCATGTGGTCGGGCAGGAACCGCAGCAGGTACTCGGGCTCGCGGGCCGAGTTGACCACGAGGACGCCCTCGCCGTCGCGGGTGCCGCGGAAGAAGTTGACCGCCTTGACGATCGTCTCCTCGATCAGCACCACCCAGTCGGGGTGCGGGTTCTCGTAGACGAAGCGGTCGAGTATCGGCTTGTCCCCGAACCGGGCGTACCTGCGCACCAGGCAGTTGGTCCGGTCCGGGTCGTCGATGTAGTCGCTGACGTTCTCGGTGTAGTAGCCGGCCTTGCGGGCCGCGGCCGCGATGCAGGAGGAGACGTCGCGCGCCTCCTTGTCCATGATGATGCCCCGAGACCAGACCGTGAGCTCGTGGTACACCGCTGCACTCCCTCGCGTCGTGCGAGCCGGTGACGGATTGTATACCGTCGGCAGGATACGGCAATCGTACGTCGTGAGAGGCTGACGTCAATAGCCTAAATTCGGGATCACCGCGTCGAATCGCGGCTGTTCATCGCTTGTGCGGACGTAACACCCGGTCAGTCCGGGCGGCTCCGCGGGGTCGCGCGGGCCAGGCATCGGGTCAGGCCTGGGGGTGGATCGTCTCGTGCGCGGCCAGCATCGCCACGTACTTGGCGATCCGCCTGGCCCGGGTCTCCGGCCGCTTGGCGTCGCCGATCCGGTACAGGATCGCGTACCTGTTCACGCTGCTGAGCGTCGCGAAGAAGGCGCGCGCGGCGTCGTTGGCGGCCAGCTCCCGCTCCAGGTCCTGCGGGACGGCCATGGTCCGCTGCCCGGCGTAGGCGGCGTCCCACCGGCCGTCCGCCCGGGCCAGCTCCACTTCGCGCAGCCCGGCGGGCTGCATCCGCCCTTCCTCGATCAGCTCGGCTGCCTTGCCCGCGTTGGTCTTCGACCAGCGGCTGCCCGGCTTGCGCGGGGTGAAGCGCTGCAGCCAGTAGTCGTCGTCGAGCCCGCCCTTCTGGCCGTCGATCCAGCCGTAACAGAGCGCCACCTCGAGCGCTTCGGCATAGGAGACGCTCGTCCCGCCCGAGCCCTTCTTGGCGATCTTGAGCCAGGCCCCGGGGGAGGATGCGTGCTGCCCGGCCAGCCAGGCCTCCCATGCGGCCGGATCGGCGAAGCCAAGGACGGGAAGGTCATCTCGCGGCACGCAGCTAGTCAACCACGGGGAGCTGACCGCGGATGTGCCTGACCGCGGCGCTCTGACCGCGGCGCTCTGACCACGGCGCTCTGACCACGGCGCTCTGACCACGGCGCTCTGACCGCGGCGCTCTGACCACGGGCGCTGACGCCCCGGCAGGTAGTTAGTTGCAGGCCAGCAAATGCCAAGAGGGATACTGCAGGGATGGGCCCGCCCGAACTCAGCCGCAGGCGACGCGTGCTCGTACTGGCGATCTGCTGCTCGAGCCTGTTCATCGTCGGCCTCGATGCCACGATCGTGAACGTCGCGCTGCCCTCGATCGGCCGGGAGCTGCATGCCCAGGTGTCCGGCCTGCAGTGGACGGTGGACGCCTACACGCTCGTCGTGGCCAGCTTCCTGATGCTGTCCGGCTCCACGGGCGACCGGGTGGGGCGGCGCCGGACCTTCCAGGCCGGCCTCAGCCTGTTCACGCTCGGCTCGCTGCTCTGCAGCCTGGCTCCCGGCCTGGGCTGGCTGGTGGCGTTCCGGATGCTGCAGGCGCTCGGCGGGTCGATGCTCAACCCGGTGGCGATGTCGATCATCACGAACACCTTCACCGACCGGGCCGAGCGGGCCCGCGCGATCGGGATCTGGGGCGCCGTCTGGGGCATCAGCATGGCGCTCGGCCCGATAGCCGGGGGCGCCCTGGTCGCGTCGGCCGGCTGGCGCGGGATCTTCTGGGTCAACATTCCGGTCGGCATCGCCGCGATCATCCTCACCGCGCTGTTCGTGCCCGAGTCCCGGGCGTCCCGGCCCCGCCGGGTGGACCCGGTGGGCCAGCTGCTCGTCGTGCTGACGCTGGCGTCCCTGACCTACGCGATCATCGAAGCCCCGGCCTCGGGCTGGACCTCGGCCGGGATCCTCGGCGTCTTCGGCCTCGCCGCGGCCGGGCTCATCGGCCTGGTCGCTTATGAGCCGAGGCGGAGCGAGCCGCTGGTCGACCTCAGGTTCTTCCGCAGCGTCCCGTTCTCCGGGGCGACGGTGATCGCGGTGTGCGCGTTCGCCGCGTTCGGCGGGTTCCTGTTCCTCAACACGCTGTACCTGCAGGACGTGCGCGGGTACTCGGCGCTGCACGCCGGGCTGTACACGCTGCCGCTGGCGGCGATGACCGTGCTGCTCGCGCCGGTGTCCGGCCGGATCGTCGCCGCCCGGGGGCCGCGGCTGCCGATAGTGGTGGGGGGCATCGCGACCGTGGCCGCCGGGATCATGCTGACCCGGCTGGCCCGCGATACCTCGATCAGCTGGCTCATGGCCAGCTACCTGGTGTTCGGCATCGGGGCCGGGATGGTGAACCCGCCGATCACCAACACCGCGGTGTCCGGCATGCCCGTGTCCCAGGCCGGGGTGGCCGCCGGGATCGCCTCGACCAGCCGGCAGGTCGGCACCACGCTCGGCGTCGCGGTCGCGGGATCGGCGGTGCTCTCCACCCTGCACGGCAGCCTGCGGGTGGGCTTCGCCGACGCCAGCCGCGTGGGCTGGTGGATCATCGCCGGGTGCGGCGTGGCGATCCTGCTGGTCGGCCTGGTCTCCACCGGCCGCTGGGCGCGGGGCACCGCGGAACGGACGGCCGACCGGATGATGCCGTCGCGCCCCAAGGTCCGGGTGACCGCGCCGTGACCGGTCCCGCCGCGCTCGCGACCGGGTCGGCCGCGCGGGCCGTCAGGCCTCGCTGGCCGTTGCGCCGCTGCCCACGGAGAACATCGCTCCCTGGTCGTCGCTCAGCACGGCCATCCGCCCGTACGGGGTGTCCCAGGCCGGGCGGATAACGATGCCGCCGAGCTCGCCCGCCCGGCCGGCCGCCGCGTCCGCGTCCGCCACCGCGAAGTAGGTGGCCCAGTTCGCCTGGACCTCCGCCGGGAAGTCGGGGCCGAGCTCGCCGATCCCGCCGACCGGCCTCCCGCCGAGCTCGAGCGTCGCGTACCTGAAGTCCTCTGAGCTCAGGTCGCCGTAGGTGTAACCGAACACCGCCTGGTAGAAGACCTTGTTGCCGTCGAAGTTCCGGCTCATGTTCTCGTTCCAGGTCAGCGACCCTGGCTCGTTGGCCACGCCGACGCCGGTGTGCGTGCGGGCCTGCCAGACGCCGAAGACCGCGCCGCCCGGGTCGGCGGCGACCGCCATCCGGCCCGCGTCCATGACGTCAAACGGCTCCATCAGCACCATGCCCCCGGCCGCCTCGATCTTGCCCGCCGTGTCGTCGGCGTCCTCGGACGCGAGGTAGGTGGTCCACGTGGGCGGCGCCTCGGACGGGCCCATCTTCGGCCCGATGCCCGCCGCTGGCCTGCCGTCGAGCTCGCACGTGGCGTAGCCGCCCGCCTCGGGCGGGCCGTCCTGGATCTCCCAGCCGAACAGGCCGCCGTAGAAGGCCTTGGCCTGGCCGATGTCTTCCACCCCGAGATCCACCCAGCACGGTGTGCCTGCCGGCCATGCCGTGTCGCGAATGACCATCAGATCTCCTCCGCCAGTGTGATCGGCCGCTTACGAAGCGTATAACAACAGCCCCCGGCCTGGGATGTTCCGGGCCGATCCCGGCCCCGGGCCCGGCCCGGGATCAGCCGATCGGCGGATGCGCGGCGCCATCCGGGCGATCCGGGGATCAGCCCGCTGCCGTTGCGTAAGGGCCATGCAGACGATGTTGCCGCGGCGCGGCGGCGGCGAGGCTGAGCCTGACACGCCGAGCCAACCCGGAAGGACGCGCATGCCAGCGGTCATCGAGGTTCAGAACCTGCGCAAGCGCTACGGGGACACCGTGGCGGTGGATGACATCTCCTTCACCGTGGCCGAGGGCGAGATCTTCGGGATCCTCGGCCGGGGCGGCGCGGGCAAGACCACCACGGTCGAGTGCATCGAGGGGCTGCGCACCCCGGACAGCGGCACGATCAGCGTGCTCGGCCTGCACCCGGTACGCGACCGCGGCGAGCTGCGGCAGCGTCTCGGGGCTCAGCTCCAGGACAGTGAGCTGCCCGAGCGCCTCCGCGTGGGCGAGGCGCTCGAGCTGTACAGCTCCTTCTACCGGAGGCCGGCTGACTGGCCTGCGCTGATGGAAACGCTGGGCTGTCAGGGAAGCACGGCACCAGGTTCGGGAAGCTGTCCGGCGGCCAGAAGCAGCGCCTGTCGATCGCCCTGGCGCTGGTCGGGAGCCCGCAGGTGGCCGTGCTCGACGAGCTGACCACCGGTCTCGACCCGCAGGCACGGCGGGACACCTGGGCGCTGATCGAGGGCATCAGGGACACCGGCGTCACGATCCTGCTGGTCACGCACTTCATGGAAGAAGCCGAGCGGCTGTGCGACCGGGTGGCGCTGATCGACTCCGGCAAGATCGTGGCCCTGGACTCCCCGGCCGGGCTCGCCACCGGCGTCAGCGCCGAGCAGCGGGTCCGGTTCCGCCCGTCTCAGCCCCTGGACGACAGCCTGCTGACCAGCCTCCCCGAAGTCACCAGCCTGACCCGCCGGGGCGACACCGTGCTGGTGACCGGGACCGGCGACGTCGCCCTGGCCGTCACGTCGGTGCTGGCCCGCAACGGGATCGTCGCCGCGCAGCTGCGCGTGGAGCAGGCCAGCCTGGAGGACGCCTTCGTCGCGCTGACCGGGCACGAGAACCACCAGTAGAAACAGGAGGACCATCATGTCGAGCTCTGTCGGGGCCCTGCCCGCCCCGGTGCCGGCCGCGGGAAGCTCCCGTGCGCTGCGCAAGCTCACGCTCACCGAGCTGAAGCTGTTCGTGCGCGAGCCTGACCGAGGCCAGGCGCTCCGTGCACGAACTGCGCCCGCAGCCGCTGGAGGCGGCGCGGCTGGGCGAGGCGCTGGCGGAGGTCGCCGGGCGCTGGTCGGCGCTGCACGGCGTGCCCGCCCGCGTCACCACCACCGGCCAGCCCCGGCCGATGCCGCCGGACGTCGAGGTCACGCTGCTGCGGACGGCGCAGGAGGCGCTGGCCAACGTGGCCAAGCACGCGGCCGCCACCCGGGTCGGGCTGACCCTTTCTTTCATGGACGACGAGGTGGCCCTGGACGTCCGCGACGACGGCGCCGGCTTTGACCCGGCGGGCCTGCGCGTGTCGGCCGACGGCGGCTTCGGCCTGACCGCGATGCGGCAGCGGGTCGAGGGCCTGTCAGGAACGCTGGAGATCGAGTCGGAGGCGGGCGCGGGCACGGCGGTATCCGCCTGCATTCCGGCGGTAGCGCAGCCAGCCCTGCCCGTCCAGGCCACGGCATGAGTTCCGGTACGCTCCCGCCCCGCAACTCCCGGCCCGCAGCCGGATCCCGCGTCCCGGCCGGTCCGGGCGCGCCGATCCGGCTGCTGATCGCCGACGACCATCCCGTGGTGCGCGACGGGCTGAGCGGGATGTTCGCGGCGGATCCCGGATTCGAGGTGCTCGGTGAGGCGGGCGACGGCGCGGAGGCGGTCCGGCTGGCCCGCGCGCTGCGGCCCGACGTGATCCTGATGGACCTGCGGATGCCGGAGATGGACGGGGTCAGCGCGATCGCCGAGCTGTCGCGGCTCGGCGTGACCGCGCGGGTGCTGGTGCTGACCACCTACGACACCGACAGCCACGTGCTCTCGGCGATCGAAGCCGGGGCCACCGGCTACCTGCTCAAGGACGCGCCGCGGGCCGAGCTGCTGCGGGCGGTGCGGGCCGCGGCCCGCGGCGAGGCCGTGCTGTCGCCGTCGGTGGCCACCCGGCTGATGGGCCGGGTCCGCTCCCCGGACGCCGGGCCGCTGAGCCAGCGCGAGCTCGAGGTGCTCGCGCTGGTGGCCGGGGGAAGCACGAACCGGGAGGCGGCGGCGCGGCCGTTCATCAGCGAGGCCACGGTCAAGACCCATCTGCTGCACATCTATGCCAAGCTCGGTGTCGGCGACCGCGCGGCCGCGGTCGCCGAGACTTTCAACCGGGGCCTGATGACTCCAGGGACCAATTGATGAGCGACCAGGATGGCGGCGGGCCGATGACGGCCTGGGACGCGATCAGGTCGCGGCGCGACGTCAGGGAGTTTGACCCGCGGCCGGTCCCCGCCGCCGACCTCGACCAGATCCTGGAGGCCGGCCGCCGCTCCCCGTCCTCGCGCAACTGGCAGCCGTGGGACTTCATTGTGGTCACCGACCGGCAGCAGCTGACCGAGCTGGCCAAGGCCGCGACGGGCGGCGGGGGCCCGGCGCCGCCTACCGCGATGATCGCGCTGATCGCGCCCGGGGGCGACCGGCGGCAGCGCGCCCTGTACGACCTCGGCCAGGCGACGATGAGCATGATGCTGGCCGCGGCCGGGCTCGGGATCGGCAGCGGCCATGCGTCCGTCATCGACCAAGGCCTGGCCCGGCAGCTGCTCGGTTTCCCCGCGGACAAGGCCTGCGCGTTCCTGGTCACCCTCGGCTACCCGGCCGGGCGGCCGCTGGCCCCGATCCGCCGCCCCAGCCGGCGCCCGTTCGGCGAAGTAGTCCACCGCGGCCGCTGGTAACCGCGCCTCGCCACCGACCGCTGCGGTTCCGCACTGACCCCGCCCGCGCCTGCCCTCCAGCTGGCGCGGGCGCCAAGGCGCATCACCCTGCGCAGGTGCCCCGCAAGCCCCAGCTTCCAGCCCCGTGATTAGTGTGAACGGCACTTATGTGCTGAAACAGCAACAGTTAAGTGCCGTTCACACTAGTGAATGTCTCGGAATCCGTCCTCACGGGGGGAAGCAGTAGGAGTCGCTGGAGGCGTCGCCGCCCTGCAGCCGGACCTGGTGCGGGCGACGGCCTCGGAACGTGTCGCCCTCGAGGAAGAACCGCTCGTCGAACGAGATCCCGCCCCCGTCGGCCACGTCAAGCTTCGCCATCCAGGCACCGACCCCGTCCGGGTAGAACTGGTCGTCCCACGCCCCGTACAGGGAGTTGGTGAAGTAGACCCGCTTGCTGTCCCGGCTGACCTCGACCATCTGCGGCCCGCCGCTGAGCGGCTGGCCCGGCCGGGCCGGATGGGCCCTGCGCCCAACGATGCCGCCGATGCGCACGGAGCCCGTCTGCACGGGATGGAACGGATCGCTCACGTCAAACTGCTTCATCTCGCCGGTGCCCCAGCAGGACACGTAGAGCCTCTGGTCGTCCACGGCCAGCGCCAGGTCGGTCACCAGCGGCGGTACCGCGCCGAAGGGCTGCAGCGCGGGCGGCAGGTCCGCAGGATCGGCGGGCTCGGCCGGGATCGTGATGACCTTCTGCGCCGCCCACTTGCCGTCGTCGCCCTCATGCCAGAGCCAGATGGAGGCCGACAGGTCTTCGACGCTGACCACCACGCCGACGAACCCGTACTTCTGCGTCGGGTTGTGCGCCGGGCGCAGTTCCAGCGTCATCTGGTACTCGTCGCCAATGTCAATGGTCTGGATGTTACGGCGGGTCTTCATGTCCCAGAAGTGCAGCCGGTGCCCGTATTTGCGGCCCAGCAGCAGCTCGGGCACGATCCCGTCCTCGATCATCGACGGGGTGCCCCACTCCGAGGTGATCGCCACGTCGTGGTTGATGTGCCACCACACGTCGTAGGCGAGGTACTGGTCACCCCGGTCGGCCTCCCACTGGCCGGTCACCTCGAACGTGTTGTGGTCGAGCAGCGCCACGCCGCCGGGGCCGTCCTCGCCGTAGCCGCCGAGGCAGGACACGAACAGCCCGCCAGGGCCGCAGTGCACGGTGTGCGGCCGGGAGTAGCTAGCCCGCTTGCCCAGCTCCTCGGGGCCGAGAACCTTGGTGATCTGCGGCGCGGCGGGGTCGGGCTGCGTGTCGAGCACGTAGAGGCGTGACGAGCGCAGGCCGGGGACGATCAGGTAGCGGCGGTCGCCGTGATCGTGCCCGCCGCCCGGGCACAGCGCGCTGGAGCAGGCGTTCCAGCCGAAGTGATGCAGCTCGTCGCCGAGATTCGTCAGCTCGGTGAACCCGGCGACCGAGCCGTAGCCGGCGGACTGGGGGTCGACGTCGACGACCGCGATCCCGTCGGGCTGGTTGGCCGGGCGGGAGAACGTGGCGACGTAGGCGAGCTTCTCCGGCGGTGCGGCCGCAGCGTCCCGGGGTGAGCGGTAGAACGTAGGGTCCTGATGATGCTCGTGGTCGTTCCCGTCTGTCATGGAATGTCCTTTACAGCGACCGAAAAAGCAGGAAAAGCATGGCGGCAGTCTCCGCGATGCCGGAGACCCGTGTCAACGTGCGACGCCCGGCCCACGCCGGTTCGCGCAGGCAGGATCGAATCCGCAACCACAGCGGGCCATTCACCGTCTCGGAATACTGAGGGGATGCGCATGCGGCGCATAAAGCGTTTAGTTTCCCGTAAGACGGGCTCACGAAACCCACGACCACTTGGGCCGGCGGCGGCTCGCGGAGAGGCAGCCTGGTGCGCAGGTCACCGTCTTGGGTCCGAATCGGCGGCGCGATTATCGCTGCGGGCCTGGCTGTGTTTTTCGCGACGAGCGCGGCTGCGGGGCACTTCCCGTTCTCCTCGTCCCGGACCCCGGGCTCCGCGGCGGCCAGCAGGAGCCCGGCCCCGCCGCGGGCCGGCGCCGCCCCGAGCGGCCCGGTGAGCAGCCCGCCGGCGGGCGCTGCGGGGTCGCCCGGGCTCTCGCTGCAGCAGATGGCAGGCCAGCGGGTGATCTTCAGCTATCACGGCCTCACGCCGCCGGCCAGGCTGCTGCAGCTGATCGAGCACGGCGAGGCCGGGGGGGTGATCTTCTTCGGCCACAACATCTCGAGCCTGGCCCAGATCACCAAGGTCATCACCGAGCTCGAGCGGGCGAACGCCAGCCCGCTGAACCCGGTCCGGGCGCCACTGCTGCTGATGACCGACCAGGAGGGCGGCATCATCCGGCGCATGCCAGGCGCGCCCTTTCTCTCCGAGCGGCAGATCGGCGAGGCGGCCAGCCCCGCGGCTGCGGCGGCGGCCGCGGGCACCAGCGGCGGGCTGAACCTGCGCGGCGCCGGCATGACCGTCAACCTGGCGCCGGTGCTGGACGTGTACCGCCAGCCCGGCGACTTCGACGACCAGTTCGGGCGGTCCTACAGCACGAACCCTGCTGTCGTCGGCAAGCTCGGCGCGGACTTCATCACGGCGCAGCAGCGGACCGGTGTCGCGGCCACGGCCAAGCACTTCCCCGGCCTGGGCGCGGCCACCAAGCGGCAGAACACCGACAAGATGCCGGTCACGCTGAACGTGTCGCTCACCACGATCAGGAACACCGACGAAGTGCCCTACCAGGCGGCGATCACGGCCGGGGTCCGGCTGGTCATGGTGTCGTGGGCGGTGTACCCGGCGCTCGCCCCGGGCCGGCCGGCCGGCCTGTCCCGCGCGATTGCGGACGGCGAGCTGCGCCAGCGGCTCGGCTTCAAGGGCGTGACCGTCACCGATGCTCTCGAAGCCGGCGCGCTCAAGAAATTCGGACCGACGCAGAACCGGGCCCTGCTCGCGGCCCAGGCCGGAATGGATCTTCTGCTCTGCTCGGCGCAGAACGTCGACGAGGGCCAGCAGGCTTCGGCCGCCCTGGTCCAGGGTTACCAGGACGGTCAGCTGGGCCACCCGGGCTTCGCCGGGGCGCTGCAGCGCGTGCTGGCGCTGCGGGCCAGCGTCGGTGGCTAGCCGCTACCCGCTCCCGCTCTGACCGCCGCCCGGCCGTTGCCGTGTACCAGCTCGGCCGCGTGGTCGGGCACGTAGGTCTGCATCTCCCGCGGTACCCGGATGTAGCCCTGGGACGGAGGCCGCGATGGCAGGCGGATCTTCGCCGGCTTCACCTCGCGGTAGGGGATGGTCGACAGCAGGTGGGACATCATGTTGATCCTGGCCCGCCGCTTGTCCTCGCTTTCCACGACGTACCACGGGGCCTCCGGGATGTCGGTGTGCACGAACATCTCGTCCTTGGCCCGCGAGTAGTCCTCCCACCGGCTGATCGACTGGAGGTCCATCGGGGAGAGCTTCCAGCGCCGCAGGGGATCGTGCAGCCGGGCCTTGAACCGGCGCTCCTGCTCGTCGTCACTCACCGAGAACCAGTACTTCCGCAGCATGATGCCGTCCTCGACGAGCAGCCGCTCGAAGATGGGGCACTGGTGCAGGAACCGGTGGTACTCCTCCTTGGTGCAGAACCCCATGACGTGCTCGACCCCGGCGCGGTTGTACCAGCTGCGGTCGAACAGCACGATCTCGCCCGCGCTGGGCAGGTGGTCGGTGTAGCGCTGGAAGTACCACTGCGCCTGCTCCCGCTCGGTCGGCGCGGGCAGCGCCGCGATCCGGGCCACGCGGGGGTTGAGGAACTGGGTGACCCGCTTGATCGCGCCCCCCTTGCCGGCCGCGTCCCGGCCCTCGAAGATCACCACGATCCTGGCGCGTTCCGCCCGCACCCACTCCTGGACCTTCATCAGCTCGGCCTGCAGCCGGTACAGCTCGTCCTCGTAGAGCTTCTTGGGCACCCGGGCCGCTCCGTCGTGCCTGGCCCCATCTTTTGCCGCTGCCTTGGTGGCTGCCTTTGCTGTCTTGGTCTTAGCGTCCTTGTCGGCCACTTCCGCACCTCCCGACTCCGCCGCAAGCCCTTCCCTGTTACAACCATCCCGAACCGGGCGCCGGTGCGGAAGACCCTACCCGCCACCGATGGCGGTCGGGAGCGAACTCGCCGGTGCTGGTGGTCGTGGGCGAACCCGCCGCCCTGGCGGCCTGACCGTGGCGCGCTAAGGCAGTGGCGTCAGCCCGTGCTCGGGGAAGATGGCCGTCCGCGTGGCCATGATGGCCTGGTCAACGCGGTCCGCCGGGTCGTGCCCCGAATCGAAATCGGCGTATCGCGGCTGGTTCCCCTCGGTCATCAGCTCCGGCGCCTCGCGGCCGATGCGGCGGGCCGCGAACTCGCGCCAGCCGGCCGGGATACGCGCCCCGGGGTCGACCGGGTGCCCGGCGGCCTCGGCGAGCAGATGGGTCCAGGTTCTCGGCACGACCTGGAGCAGTTCGTAGCCTCCGCCCCCGGTGAGGAGCCAGCGCCCGCCCGCGACCTCGTGGGCCAGCGCATGGATCGCGGCATGCGCCGCGCGCTGCGCATCGATGGTCAGCTCCAGGTTGGCCAGCGGGTCCATCCAGTGGGTGTCGCAGCCATGCTGGCTGACCAGGACCGTCGGCTGGAAGGCGCGCAGCAGCGGGGGCACCACGGCGTGGAAGGCCCGCAGCCAGTCCGCGTCCTTGGTGCCGGCCGGGAGCGCCACGTTGACGGCTGATCCCACCGCTCCCGGCCCGCCCTTCTCGGACGGCCGGCCGGTGCCGGGGAACAAGGTCGCCGGGCTCTCGTGCAGGCTGATCGTCAGCACCCGCGGATCGGCGTAGAAGGCGGCCTGGACGCCGTCGCCGTGATGCACGTCGATGTCGACGTAGGCGATCCGCTCCGCGCCGGCCTCAAGCAGCCAGGTGATCGCGATCGCCGGGTCGTTGTACACGCAGAACCCGCTGGCGTTCCCGCGCATCGCGTGGTGCAGCCCGCCTGCGATGTTCGCGCCATGCTGCGCCTCGCCGGTCCACATCGCGCGGGCGGCAGCCAGTGTGGCCCCGGCTACCAGCGCCGACGCCTCGTGCATGCCGGGGAATACCGGGTCGTCCGCGGTGCCGAGACCGAACCTGAACGCCGAGGCGTCCGGGTTCGGCCCGCCTGCCTGCTGCACTGCCGCGATGTAGCGGGGATCGTGCACGAGCTCGAGTTCCGCGTCGGTGGCCGGGGCCGGCCGCCTGACCGACACCCCGGGGCCGTCGAGCAGGCCGAACGCGCGGGCCAGCTCGATGGTCAGCTCGACCCTGACCGGGGCCAGCGGGTGGCCGGGCCCGAAGTCATAGCCGGTCAGCCGTTCGTCCCAGGCCAGGTACAGCGTGCAGTCCATGGGCTCATCTTCCCCTGTCGGCGCGGCCCGCATGACGCGGGTCACGCGTCCCCGGGGGACGGGCCCGGGGTCTTGGCGCCGACGGGGCCGGCCGGGCGGCCCAGCAGGTGGCGGCCGGCCACCAGGGCCAGGGTCGCCCGCGCGGTCCGCTCGGCCGCGAGCTCGACGGCGTCGGTGTCCTGCCCGGAGCCGCTGTCGAGGAGCAGCACTGCGTGGCCATGGGCGGTGGCCTCGATGGCCGTGGCCAGGTCGTCGGCCATCTCGCCGGATGAGCCGCCGGCCGGGTCGTCACCGGACAGGGCACGGACACAGTCCAGGAAGGCGTCGCTCAGCGGCCGCTCGGCAGCCTCGATCTCGGGATGGCGGGCCTTATCGAGCCCGGCCTCGTACAGCACCTCGAACAGAGGCCGGCTGGTGGCGGCGAAGCGCACGTAGGCGCGGGCGATGGCGGCCAGCCGGTCGGCAGGCTCCTGGAGGCCGCCGATGTCCGGCATGAGCTCGGCCAGCAGCTGCTCGTAGGCCCGCACCGCCACCGCGGCCAGCAGATCGTCCCGGTCGGTGAAGTGGGCGTAGGGCGCGCTGACGGCGACACCGAGGCGCCGGCTGGCCTCGGCCAGCGAAAAGCCGCGCACGCCGCGCTCCCCGATGAGCTCGATGGCGGTGTCGATCAGCGCCGCCCGGAGGTCGCCGTGGTGGTAGCGGCCGCCCTTACCTGGTCTCGGCATCGCGCCTTAGGTTAACGAGACGGCGCGGGGATGCGGTAGCGCACGCCGGTCAGCTGCTCCGAGATCTCCCATAGACGGCGCTGAGCGGCCGCGTCGTGCGAGCGGTCGCTCGACTCCACCGGGAGGGGGTGGCCGGTGTACTGGAGCCGGCCGGGCGGGCCGTAGTAGCTGCCGCCCTGGGCGGCCGGGTCGGCAGCCGCCCGCAGCGTCGCCAGGGCCCCGGTCCGCGCGCTTTGGGCGAACCAGAAGGTGAGCATCCGCAGCCGGGGCTGGTACAGCTCCTGGGTCAGGCGCGGGGTCGTGCGCCACAAGTCGGTGCGGGCGTTGCCCGGATGGGCAGCCAGCGCGATGGTGCCGAGGCCGGCGGCGGCCAGCCGCGACTGCAGCTCATAGGTGAACAGCAGATTGGCGAGCTTGGACTGGTAGTAGGCGGGCCACGGCTGGTAGTCCCTCTCCAGCTGCAGGTCGTCGAGGTGCAGGTAACCCTGCCGGTGCCCGATGCTGCTGACCGTCACGATCCGCGAGCCGCCGGTCCCGAGCAGCCGGTCAAGCACGAGACCGGTGAGGGCGAAGTGGCCGAGGTGATTGGTGGCGAGGGTCAGCTCGAAGCCGTCCTCGGTGCGGTGGTAAGGGACCGCCATCACGCCCGCGTTGTTGATCAGCAGGTCCAGGCGGGGACAGGCCGAGCGGATCTCCTCGGCGGCCGCGCGAACCGAGGCGAGGCGGGAGAGGTCGAGGTGCACGACCCGCACATGGGTCCGGCCGGCCACGGCCGCAATCTGCTCGGCCGCGCGGCCGGCCTTGGCCAGGTCCCGGCACGCGAGCACGACCGTGGCTCCCTTTCTGGCCAGCACGGTGGCGGTCTCCAGCCCCAGGCCACCGCTGGCCCCGGTTACCACCGCGGTCCGGCCCGACTGATCGGGGACGTCGGCGGCCGTCAGCGGGCACGCATGGCGGTCACGACTGGCTCCTTCCCCAGACCCGGAGGGTGATCTGATGGTCATTCAGAATCTGATAACTACTAAGATAGGCGATCGCGGGCTCGCGTCAAGAGGGGGCGGGGCTGCAAGCGGTGCCGGGGCCGGCGACTCCGTCAGGTCCACAGCGCCCGGACGGCCACGCCCAGCTCGGCGAGCAGGCGGCGCAGCAGCGGCAGGGAAATGCCGATCACGTTGCCGTGGTCACCGTCGATCCCGTCGACGAACCAGCCGCCCCGCCCGCCGAGCGTGAACGCGCCGGCCACGCGCAGCGGCTCGCCGGAGGCGACGTAGGCCGCGATGTCCTCGTCGGACGGCGCGCCGAAGCGCACCGTGGTGGCGGCGACCGCAGCCGCCCGCCGGCCGGTCGCGGCGTCGATCACGCAGTGCCCGGTGACGAGCGTTCCGGCCCGGCCGGACATCTCCCGCCACAGGGCGGCCGCGTCCGCGGCGGTCTTGGGCTTGCCCAGCGCCCGGCCGCCGAGATCGAGCACCGAGTCGCAGCCGATCACCAGCCCGTGGTCCAGCCCGGCCGCGACCGCGCTGGCCTTAGCCTGGGCCAGAACCCCGACCAGCGCGGCCGGGGTATCGGCCGAGAAGCCGCTCTCGTCAACCCCGCTGACGATGACCCGCGGGTCGAGCCCGGCGCTCCGCAGCAGCGCGAGCCGGGCCGGTGACGCCGAGGCGAGCACGAGTTCGGTCACGGGACCGAAGGCTACTTCGCGATGACCGTGTCGGCGGGGTCACTCCTGGTAGCCTTTCGACCTCGTGATCATCCCCGCGTCCGCCACGCCCGATGAGGCATGCCACCCCGGCGCCTCCCGCCCCGCAGCATCGCACCCCGGCGCATCCCGCCCCGGCGAGCCAGTCCGGCGCGAGCTGCTCATCTCGCTGCGAGGCTGGCAGAAAGACGCCTACCGCGAGTACTTCCGGATCCCGAGGCGCGACTTCCTGCTGGTCGCAACGCCCGGAGCGGGGAAGACGGCGTTCGCCCTCACGATCGCGGCCGAGCGGCTCGCCCGCCGCGAGATCGCGGCGATCACCGTGGTCACGCCGACGGAGCACCTGAAGCACCAGTGGGCGCAGGCCGCGCACGGCTTCGGCATCGCCATGGACTCTGGCTACCGCAACGCGCAGGGCCGGGTCTCGGCCGACTTCACCGCCGTGGCGGTGACCTACGCCCAGGTCGCCGCCCATCCGGCGCTGCACAGGCAGCGCACCCTGAACCGGCGCACACTGGTGATCTTCGACGAGATCCATCACGCGGGCGACGCGCTGTCCTGGGGCGAGGCGGTCAGGGAGGCCTTCGAGCCGGCCAAGCGCAGGATGGGGCTGACCGGGACCCCTTTTCGCACCGACGCCAACCCGATCCCGTTCGTCACCTACACCGAGGATCCCGAAGGCGCCAGGCGAAGCTCGTCCGACTACGTCTACGGCTACGGCCCGGCCCTGGACGACGGCGTCGTCCGCCCGGTGATCTTCCTGGCCTACTCGGGCGAGATGCGCTGGCGGACCCGGGCCGGGGACGAGATCGCGGCCACCCTGGGCACCCCGATGACGGGCGACCAGCTCGCGCAGGCCTGGCGGACCGCGCTCGACCCGGAGGGCGAATGGGTGGCCCGGGTGCTCGAGGCCGCCGACCGGCGGCTCACGGAAGTCCGCCGCGGGATGCCGGACGCGGCCGGGCTGGTGATCGCCGGCGATCACGCGGACGCGCGCGCCTACGCGGCGCTGCTGCGCCGGGTGACCGGGTCCCGCCCGGTGGTCGTGCTCTCCGACGACCCGTCGGCCAGCCGGAAGATCGCCGCGTTCGCCACGTCCGGCGACCGGTGGCTGGTCGCGGTGCGCATGGTCTCCGAGGGGGTGGACATCCCGCGACTGGCCGTCGGGGTGTTCGCGACCAGCGTGAGCACCGCGCTGTTCTTCGCGCAGGCCGTGGGGCGGTTCGTCCGGGCCAGGCGGCGCGGCGAGACGGCGTCGGTGTTCCTGCCGTCGGTCCCTGTCCTGCTCGGCTACGCGGCGGAGCTGGAAGCCGAACGCGATCACGTGCTCCGGCTGCGCCCCGGCGACGACCCCGAGCGCGAGCTCGCCGAGGCGCAGCGCCAGCGCGACACCCCCGACGAGCTCGGCGAGGCGCCGTTCACCGCCCTGGGGGCGTCGGCGCATTTCGACCGGGTGCTGTACGACGGCGGCGAGTTCGGCGCCACCGCCGAGGAGGAGGACTTCCTCGGCCTGCCCGGGCTGCTCGAGCCGGACCAGGTCGCGCTGCTGCTCCGCAAGCGCCAGGCCGACCAGCTCAAAAGACAAGCCCAACAGCCTGAACGCAACCCCGCCCCCGCCTCCATCGTCGCCCCGATGGCGCCCGCCGGGGTGACTCAGGAAACCGCCGCACCGCCTCCATCGGCCCGGGAGACGCTCGCGTCCCTGCGCAAGGAACTCAACAGCCTGATCGCGGCCTGGCACCACCGCACCGGCCAGGCGCACGGGGTGATTCACGCGGACCTGCGCCGGGCCTGCGGCGGGCCGCCGCTGCCTGAGGCCACCGCGGAGCAGATCACGGCCCGGATCGCGATGCTCCGCCGCTGGGCGTCCTCCGGCCGCTGAGCCGCTGGGCCTCATCGGGCGCTGGCCGGCCCGTGGTCAGGGCGTCGCCTCCTGGCGCGTGTACGAATCGCGCAGCCGGGCCTGGGTGGCCTCCAGCCGGCGCGCCAGGATGCCGGAGACCCGGCGGCTCAGCTCGTACCCGACGGCCGGATCGTCGTCGCAGATCGCGCGCACGGCGCGGGCATCGAACTCGAAGCCCTGCATGCGCTGCCTGGTCACGGCGCCGAACCGCCACTGGTAGGGCGGCAGCAGCCACGACACGCCCGTGATGTCGCCGCGGCCGATGGTCTCGATGGTCAGCCGGCCCTGGCCGGGCACCGTGGTGTCGATCGCGACCTGGCCGGCGTCGATGAGCCAGAACCGGTCGGCGGTCGCGCCTTCCTCGAACAGCCGCTGCCCGGCCGGCACCCCCACGTGGCGGCACACCGCGGCCAGCCTGGCCAGGTGGTCACCGGGCAGCCCGCGCAGGAACGGCTGCCTGCCCAGCACCGCCATCTCCTGCGTGGTCATGGTGCCCCCTTGCTGGCCGCCCCCGCGCCCTTCGCTAGGGACCTGCCCGCCCAGGACCCCCGCGCCCCCCTTTGGGCACCTACCCGCCCAGGACCAGGCGGAACAGCCGATCGGGGGAGCGGGCAGCGGCCCCCGCACAGCGGGGCGGGACGAAGCGGCAGGCGGGCCCCACTCAGGGCGCCGGGGGCGCGGCGGGGGAGTAGAGCACCCGGAAGAAGCCGCGCACCGGCCAGCTCAGGTTCAGGTTGTGCGCAAACTCCGTGGCCGGCCCGGGCGACGCAGAGTCGAACCTGATGCCGACGCTGTCGTCCGGGCCCGAGTTCGGGTCGTACACCCGGAGCGTCACCTCAGCGCCGGAGCGGGAGTAGCCGAAGGCCAGGGCCTGGTGGTTGCGGCCGAGCTGCAGCGGGTTCGGCCCGGCCACGGTGACCAGCCCGAGTGGCACCGGGATGCCGCGGTCGAGGCTGGCCTTGATCCGCGGCCATTGCACCGCGGTGGTCCGCCAGGCGGTGCCGCGCCGGGTGGCCAGGCGGCGGCCGGGCGCACCGGGCCTGCCGTTTCCGTCCGGCAGGTTCATCCACAGGTAGTACTGGGCCACCCCGCCGGGGAGGTGCCAGGACTCGACCAGCCTGCGGACCACGTACCGGTACAGGGGCGAGCCTGGCTCGGGCCGGGCCGCGGGCGGCCGGATCCGGGCGTGCCAGTAGTCAAGCGCCGCGAAGACCATGCCGCCGCATAGCCCGGCGGCCGCGTTGCCGATGCCGAGGGTGCGCAGCGGCGTGGGGATCTCGACCGCCGGGGCCGGCGGCCACGCGTTCGTGAACGCGAACCCGTCCCTGGACGGCAGGAATCCGGAGCAGCCGGGCGGCATGCCTCATTATGCGCAGCGTCCGCGCGGCTGCCGGCGTCCGGGCGGGCTGCCGGCGCCGGGCGGCTGCCAGCGGCCGCGGCGGCTGTCAGCCCGCCAGGCCGTCGATCCTGGCCACCTCCGCCGGCTTGAGCGAGAAGCCGAACAGGTCCAGGTTGGCCGCGATCCGCCCCGAGTTGGCTGACTTCGGGATGAC
>WNGR01001699.1_pt1 | contig 31815 bp, 36 predicted proteins | sample 5407581 | NCBI WGS metagenome assembly WNGR01 (sample SAMN13153383, study PRJNA577476) | soil metagenome | isolation source: 80 cm soil or saprolite under Garry oak tree replicate 2 | place: USA:California | collected 2016-06-15
TCTTTAAAAGCACCCTCCATCAGACGCACCACCTTGTCAAGCACTTTCCATCTCCTTCCAGAGGCTACCGCCCTGGAGGGACCACAGACGACTCAGACTCATTCTCAGGTCATCTGGATGACCATCGTCACTGAATACTAAGAACATTCACGCTCACCACTCTCATTTATATCTGCACGGATTTCAACTAGCAACGTTGATCCTTCTGCTACTAAGCCCTGGTTCCAACTTATTTCCTTCAAGTATTTCCATTGTGTCATTCATAACGGGGGGGAAACCGGTCAAAAGTCGTGCAACATGCCTTCGACACTCAGACAAGCTCCATTCTGCGATCTACAGACAGGTGATCTTATTGTAGACGCGCGTGAGTTCATCTGATAGTGGCTTATAGGAGCGGTATCTCCAAGCATCCCAGGAACACCCTTCATAGCAGAGAAATTTCCTTCCTTCGATGGAACGCCCTCTCTTTTCCAATCAGCCCCAAGTCTCACTCATGACCATCAATTTTCGTTCTCCCCACATGGAGTTACTCATAATAGTTACCCCGTGGCGCAGCCGATTGCCTATGATACCCCCTTCCAGTTGCAATCTCTCGGGGCCCAACAGGTAGGTTGTCATAAACCCGCCATTCGGAATCGAGTGCTAAAGACACTACCTGTGACAGGGTGCTTTTACTCCCCGACCACCCTATGCAGATCAAGATGATGAGTTCCACGTTGAAGAGTACAAAGATAGGATCCCAACACTATACCCAGCACAGGACGCACTCTTACCCGCTCGGTCATACCCCCCACCAGGGGAGGGCTTACTTCCCCTCTGGGCCACCGCCGGCCCCCGACTCAGTACCTATTCAGGGAGGCTTCCAAGACCTGTGCCCCGATACCCCATCCAAACCCCCGTCACGGATATCTTACGTGGCCCGTGCGGGGACCAGCGGCCCCTGGCAGCGCGAATGCTCACCCCTGCAAGCACGGCCATCCCAGTCGGCATGAATCAATATCCAGCCGACAACGTGGGGGCAGTCATGCCATATGGTTCCCAGAAAAGTAATTTGGACGGGTCATGGGGACCAGTGTACCCCAATGGCCTTCTTGCCGTATCCTCAGCACTGCCAGCAGATCCACAGTACCAAAGTCAAAGTACGAGTACTATGGAACGACCTGAAAGTAAAACCTGGTGCTCAGTCTCACAACGACAGGTTTTAACGCGACATGTCAAAGACTTGCACGAGCCCAAAAATCAATGTCGATTCTGCAGGTCCTTCACATGGTCCCAAGGGAGACCCTACTCATATAGAAACCACCTCCGAGCGCAACATCCTCAGATCCCACCTCCCCGCTTTCGAAAGAAGGGCTCAAGATACTCAAAGGAAAGTGAAGTCTCAATCACTGAGCACAAGGCATATTCAAAGTGACCGTCCTCTATCTCCATTCCTTCTCGCTCCCTCCGTGACCAACCATAGACTTGGAGGCGTCCTTCCCCTGCGTTGGCACTGTGTAGTAGGTGGTGCCATGGCCCCGCTGTACATAATGTTGTGTTATCCATGCACCCACTCGTGATAGCTACGTTGTTGTCCGTACTGCATGAATCCATTCTTTCCCATCGCAGTTATCAGGATAGTGTCAGCTGTTTTGGGAGCCCTTACACGTGCTCCACCACACCTTAGTCAGACCCCGGTCCAGACGGCTTGCGAGTGCTTACTCGCTTGGTTTCCCAAGGCGATATCATCGGCCATCTCCCACTCCACTGTCTATTAGCGCCTTTAGTTTGAGACCCGTGCATGGTATCAATTCCACGCCCAGTGCCAGTGTCCTATCTGAAACATTTCAGTCACGGCCGTACACACTTCACACCCCACACGACAACCACACACGTTACCCTGGTTCTTCTCCCGCCCCTAGTGGAATCCGCAAGGGAACCTGGCACTGGCACCGCTATCTCGTAATATTTGATAACGTGACCATCTCCTCGCGAACAGAACTAAATGTGGAAGGGATAAGCATGACGCGCCTGTGTACCGGGCTATTGTGTCCGAGCTATGTCCGACTCCAGTTACGGTCTCCCATCCTGTTCTCGGTTTATGCGCAGCTCTGTCCAATCTTTCCCACTATATCCGTTCCGAGGCCTCCGGATCGGTTGTATTAGCTCAGGATGAAGGTAGTCATAAATGAAGACGTGGTGTGACCATCGGCTGCAATGTGAAGTGGGTACATACACAGAAAAGGGCTAGGTGGTCAGCCTCCTCCGGGGGTGGGAGGGTCCCGTATTCATCCCAATCGGGGAGGGCGCTTCTGGAAGAGAAGCACTCCACATGGAGCTACATTCGCCGCGGCCGTGTAGAAATGGTGCACAGTGACAACTCATCAAGGAGCATGTAATATTGGTGACACAGACGAACTCGGCGATAACGACCAGTAAGGCGACGATCGAGCCAAAGAAAAGGACACATTAGATAGCGTGCTACATAAGATACAGTACTCTCAGGCGCTAAAGTCAAAGAACAAAGGGGACGATAATAAGGAGAATCCCTGTCAACGGAATACGATAACACACCGCGGGTTTGTGGTTGGTCACAGTCCCTGCGCGCCACAGATGCACTTCTTGAATCTCCTCCTAGATGGAACACCCCTTCAAGCCGGGGACAAATCAGTGTCACTTCCTGAGAATGAATGTAAACATGGCGACAAGGGTGCTGCGTGCGTGCGAACTCGCGTGCGTCACCTGCATTAATCGACGGAGACCAACCGCTACAATGGTGCCACTCGTACAACCGAGGAGCCGAGAGGCGTCACGAACGTGGCGAGAAATACGGGAACAAGGTGGATCGTAGCAGTAGGAAGGGTGACGATGGTTGAGGAGGTGCTATGCGTAGCCACTCAAGCAGGGATACCAGAAGCAATGGTCGCAGAGGCACGTAAGCTTGCACGTAAGTGGAGGTTCTTCGCATCCTGGATATGTGATCATGCCCGTCGCCCGCTTCAGGGTATCAGAGACGGGAGTGCACATCTGCCGCGGTACGTTTGTCTATATCAGTGCGAAAATTGATAGCCCAGTCGGAACCCCTCCCGAGTCGACCAGTGGAGGGAATCAATAAGGAAAGCAAGCAAACGTTGAACACCCATAGAAGCGGAGCAAAGTGGAGCAAATGCGCGTCAACACGCACTAGCACGACTTCCACCGTTTACCCATCAGAAGCACCTACACTGGGACTGGCACGGCCATCGCAGTTTCATCACAACCATTCATTAGAAGCACATAGTTTCAAGATGACGCCAGTGAGTTGCTCGCGCGGCTGCGCGTTAACCTTCCACACACGATCGCCATCCATCATGATGGGGCCATCCAAATTTCGCACCACTCGATTGGTTTTGATGATGAGGGCTTGCTTCTCTTTTGATCATAGGGGATCATAGGGCCATCATGAGTTGGCGGAAATGTCAGACGTTGTCCGGCATTGGCAGTTATCGATCAAGTTATCATGTGAGGGCCTAACTGATGGGCACTGCGTAACGATCGACATCCTCATGCTGCCCACCCTCAATTTCCCTGATATTGATTCGTGTGAGCGGCTTGAGATCCGTGGTATTGTAGCGCCCTCCGTCAGGATGCTGCATAGTTCCTTGGAAAGTTGGGACCAGGTCCTCGTTGTTCTGGCTTCGGGTAGGCCCTTGGAAAAGCGCGCTCGCGAATACGGCACCACAGAAGTTGGGAACGGGAATACTAGGTGAAGTCGGAAACGAGGAAAGGGGGAGATGTCGGTGTATCGAGGTAACCTGAGTTTGCGAGGGACTCGGAAAGTAGCCCGATATTATCCACAAGTGAGTAGAATTGGAGTCTACTCGCCGCTACCGCGCAGGCTTAAAAACACTAGATTTACTAGGAACGTAGAGCCCGAGATCACCGGTGTCGTGAGCCCTACAAAATTGGGTTCGGCAAAAATCGAAGATGAGGTCGAGCTGCACCGTGACTCAAATTCAAGTTATCGCGTCGAGGGGTGGTTTATATGGCATGCGGGAGTGGGTCCAAGGGAGATGGGGGATACTGAGACGAGATGGGGGAGCTGAGGAAACAGGGAACAGGGGGAAAGATAGCGGGAGAGGTGACCACGGTGAGGCGTCCCCGTCATGCCGCTCTTTGACCTGCTCATCACGAGGCTGTAGGGCTGATGGGACCACCGCACCGCATCACAGGAGGACTTCCATGCCAAGGAGGGGCAGACACAACTGACATGTATGGTCACCTCGATACTTCGCCACGAGGGAGGACGTCTCGTACAAAGGAGAGAGTATATGCACATGCACATGCGTGAGGTTATAGGCAGTGCGCTCGCTCGAGAGAGCGAGATAATGCGTACATATAGTTGGCGGTGAACCTCTGGTTCCGTTGCGAAACGTGAAGGACGTACTGCCAGTGTACGGCCACACCTAGCATGCGAGTTGTGGACTAAATACTTTCGTGAGAACATTTAACTAATTACAGAATGGCCCCGAAAACTATAAGCGCTTCCAAGTGCGTTGATAGCGCGCTCATGTCCTTCCGTCGGCTCCTGTGTTGTAGCTGCAGATAGAACACCCTTCTTATCTTCATTCCTTGTACCACTTTCTGGCGTTTCTCCTAGTCGACCAGCTCCCTCCCTTGTACGATCTTTAGTCGACCTTTGGCTCACGGCCGCGTCTTCATGTAAGTGCGCGTTGCGGGTTATAAGTGTAGACTTTAAAAAAAAAAAACCTCAGGTCGAGCCCGGTTACTCGACCTCGTTTGCAAAACCCTCTGTAATCCGTACAATATATTTTCTGATCGTTTGACTCGACATTGTACTCTATTATGTGTGAACATTTTCTCACTGACTATGTACCTTTGGCCGGTCGCGTGCGTTTATACCGTTTCATCTTTTACAGTAAACAAAGAAAGAGGTCACCGACCAAACCATCCTCCCACGTCGCCGCCATCTCCGGAGAACCTCTCTGACTTGTTCGCTTCGGGCGGTTCGCACTGGGGCAGGAAGCGGCACCCGTGGAGCTGTCTCCGGCGTGGTATTACTGTAACGTGTCTTGGTCATAACATATATTGCGCCCCACCCACAGCCTCCAGATGCCCCCCGCACCACTTAAGACAAACTTGGTGCATTTCTCCCTCGAAGACAATACTAATATACCTGTCTTCTCATATCCAAATTCTCTTACAACGTTTGCCTCTCCATTCGCTTGTACTTTCTTTTCAGGTGTGCATTAACACCCAACTTCTACCCGCAGGATTCATTCGACTAGCGATCGACCAAATCCTTCCCACACGCCTCATTCCAGCCAGTCCATTTTGGGTCTTCTTTCCCCTGGGGAGATCACATTAAACAGGTCTAGGCGCATTAATGTACGGTCAAGCTTCTCGCTTCTCATGATGAACAACAGACTTCGGTAATTGCGTTAATAATGCTATTACCTAACGCCACTATTAATCCGACGTATTCAATACTGCACAGGAAACTTCATTATAATACCTATTCGCGCCGATCAAAAACGTGACACTCTTGCTGACAAAAGATCAGCATTTTATTTGAAACGAGTGGCGCCAAGGCGCTGCCCACGGTCCTACTAGTGAATGGACACTACAAGTCGTCGTTCCTCTCAGCCTGGTCACCTTTTTGCGCTCGAGTCAGCAAATTATTCTTCTCCTGTTCGTGTCTCTTTCCCACTGTAACCTGTTTCGGTTATACAAGTAAAAGAAATTGGGCAAGGCCATCCAAGGCAGCGTGAGTTGGGTTCCGGTGAATTGGACTCTTACGGCACTGCAGGTGCACCGCTGCTCTCCCAACTAGTCCGTTTGCATTACTACCACAGGATGCAAGCGCCGGACGCGAGCGAGAAAGCTTAGCCGAGGAGGACCAGGGTGATCACTGGCGTGCTCCGTTGTGATTCGGGGTCAAGTTCGCATAATTTGAACGAAACTTAAGAGGGGCAAGGTCCCACACGACCCCATCAGGAAAAACCTCCCGTGCTAGCGAGAGATAACACCCGTTTAAATTAGTGATAATCGAAATAATTGAGATAATGCATCAATAGTTGCCTCTTTACGAGTCACTACTCTGCTCTCCGCTCTAGGTCTGGTGTGGCGCCGGGAGGGAAGGGGACCGGCGCATGGCATGGTGGCAAAAAATGGCTAAGCTGTACAACTGCATAGAGATCGGGCGAAAGCACGAAGTGCTTCTCGATCGAAAATGAGGGGTTTGTGTTTCCGAGGAGGGGTCGCGACGGGCGGGTGGGGCCCGGAGCGAGCTGATGAGGGTCGGAAAATGCAGGTCTCATCATCGATCCCATGGCAATTACTGGGCGTGGCAGGTGGGGAAAATAAAAGTGATCTGGTCCTTGAACCAGTTGAGAGCCAGGGTGGGCAGATGGTGGCACGGAAAAGAGGAACGAGCACGTGCCACCTCATCCGTTCAGTTCACTCATGATCAAAGACTACGTTCTTTGCCGCCGCTCCTTCGGAGCTCCGGCAGAGAACGGCCACTTGTCCGCCCTCACTGTTGTTGTCATGGTGTGCTTCTTATCGTGCCTTGTGATCCATCCCCATCAAGTGACTGGTCTGATCGTGCCCAAAGGCGGATTGTCTCTCGATCCGGAGACTTAACGTACATTATACGTATGGCTCAAAGGAGAAGCGGGGTTACTGAGCCCTCCAGACTGTTCGCCGCCAAAATTTTACTGCGTGATACCATATTTGTTCCCTGAGCCGTCAAAATAGGTAGCGAGTAACTTACTGGCAGCACTCGCCCGCCTGTAGCCCTTTTCAGGGGCTATTTGTGCAAGTGTAACGCACCTCAAAACTCCGCGCGTCTCAACGTTATTAACAGACTCATTGACTGTTCAGGGCCGCTCGCCACTGTCAAGAATGGCAGTGCGGCGGCGGCACAGATAAAGATACACGCTATGGTAGGTGAGCCCTGCAATGGTGCGGCGAGAGCTGGGGAATGGCTAGGCGTGTAATCGAGTCGAAGGGCGCAACAATCATAGCGACCACCAGGAGACTTGGAAACAACCGGCAAGTACGGGCCTCGACCCGATAGACAGATGGTTTCTGGAGAGCGCTCTTGGTAAGACTCTTCGAGGACTACTGGCACGGTCAGGCTCCACGGCGTCACGCGGCCTGGGAACCAAGGCTTCCAAAACGTCACTGTGATCGCTCGCAGCTGATATATGCTGACAGGCTGAGAAAAAAAAAAGGGGGGGAACAGGATGACCACGTCGAGTTTGATGTCACGAACGATCACAAACAAACTCCACTCCTCACCTTCTGTCGGTCCATCGGATTGTGCTTCTTTTTGTTTTGTTCTTTTCGTTACAGTGGTTTCAATGATCTCCCACGGAAGGCGATTGTCCTCCGAAACGAAAAAGTCGGTCAGTCAGTCAGTCAGTCGTCGCTGGCTCATGTTGGCTGGTTCGACCGCAGAAACCGAATGATCGACATGCTGCGCACCACGAATTAGCTATTACGACGAGATGCAGAGCCGAGGTCCTTTCTTGTTTTGTGAATAAACGAGGGTGCACCGGAGTTGGAAAAGTCGGGATTGCTGCCCCGAAAGCTGCCTCTTTCTGACTTCCAGCGAACTGCACGTACCTTTTGCGAAGGGCGTAAGGATTCCGATGTCTGTGCCATTCGTGTCCAAGGTTCCGACATGCGGGCTAGGTCACAGCAATGGAAGTAAGTTAGGGGGGATTTGATCCGCTGGACAGAAGCAACGCCTTTGGGTGATGGACACCCATGACAAGTTGAACCTTGTCGGCGGTGTTCAGCAGTGGAAAAGGTCCAACGTGGTTGTCAGCCCCTATATCGGATCGCTGACCACGACAATGACACGAGGCAGCGCTGTGCCTTGGTCATGCGTCCAATCCACATAAACGACGCCTTTTCTGGAGACCCGAGCAAGGGAAAGCAAACTGGAAGCAATTGAATTACGTCAAGGACCGTCGGGCCGAGCTTTTGCTTCCGCCACTATGACGATTCCGAGAGTATTCCGACGGGACATTGATGACACCGAGCGCCGAGCGCAAGCAACAAGTACAGTACTAGAGCACAGTCAACAAGGCACACAGAAGCCGTTACTCACCGCATGGAGATGTCGGCTCGAGGAACCGTGGTTGAGTTTGCGTTTGTTTGTATTGATGAAACACGGCTTAACTGAAAGAGTGGGGGCGCCGATACCGCATCCAAAAATAAAGTATGTGTGCTTGTCATCGTACACAGTAAAGTCCGAATGGACAGATGTCTGGCCTGAGGGAACTCGACGTTTTTTTTTTGCTTTTGCTTTTGTTTCGTTCTGTAAGGTGGCCTTCCAATAGAACCAGCAGCATGCGATTGCAGTTGACCACGCTTTTTAAGTGAAGCTGGTGACGTGAATAGGGAGTAATCTAATCGCCCGCTTACATACAGCAGTGCCGTTGCCAGTGGGAACAAATCACGTGGGTACTGTATTGGGCGTTGGCAGCGACATTCCGTTGCGACCGCTGCCACGACGCAGCCACAGCTGCGCGGATGCGCGATGTCCAGACAGACCACTACAAGCGTCACGGTCACGATCCTCGTTTTCCTACATTTGGCGTCGGATACTAATTGGTAGTGTCCTTGTTGGTAGAGAGTTAGATCTTTCAGAGAGCAAAGCAGTAAAGGCACGCAAGACACAGCTTCGCCGAATGGCAAGGAAATTGCTCCGACCCTACCCTCGGTCAACCCAGAGCCCCAGAATGTTACGCAACTACGGCGTAATATAGTAGGCCCGCAGACGCAGAGTGATAAAGGATGAATATCAAATTATTGGACTCATCGCCATTACGTCTGCTGATGTCCCGTCTCTGTTTTTGACATAATCAAACAGGTATCTCACGTTGCACTCCAAGTTAATTATGAATGGACCCGCAGCGTGCGAAAGATGGCGCTGGTCGCTTCCTAGGTTTTGTGGTAACGTGGGACTCCTGTTTGCTTCTCCTGATATCTCTGTCCAGTGTCCACAACGCGGGATCTACCTGACGGCTAGGGGCTGTATGATACACTTACAGACGTTTCAGACGTGGCTACTGTATCAGCAATTATGTGCCCATTTTTCGTTGTCAAGGGAGCAACGACATTCTCACACAATAACCAGCCTCGAGTGATTCCTTATCTGGTATGTAGCTCATGCTCTATGTACTTCGCCCAACTCTGACCGAACGTGATTGACATTGCAGATCCATCAAGGACACTGCGCAGCACATGGTTGGAGGACCGTGACCGAGCTTTCTAAGACCCCATGGAGGGACCCCAGTGTACTAGATCTCTTGCCTCTTTACTCTTTCCCCGGGAAGCTGACGTCATTTGCGGTCGTGTTCGCGGGGGAGAATTGCTTCGCTGCGTCCATGGGCCTTATCTTGCAGTCCCTACCGATTCGTACCGAACTAAACCCACACCGATAATTGTCCGGGAGAAACACGCAACTCCAAGGAATAGGTAGATTGGATACAGAGCTGACAAGACATACAAGGCGGCGCGATATGGCACACGAACGAAGGTGTCAAAAGAAGTTGTGCGAGGAAATGGTGATCGGGGAAAGGAACTAGATTCTATGATAGGTACTGGTAACCAGATGGCATCCGAGCCTGTTTGCGCGTCAATCTGCGCGTCAATCGGTCATGCATGCTCGATCATGCCGCATTGGAACATCATGATTTCCTTAAGTTACTCGATACGATACTCTACGTAACTTTTCGTGCAGGGTAACCAACTTCTCAGAATTAGATTACCGTAAGTCTCGAACCGATCATGCTCACTGAAACAGTCTGGTTGACTGGCTGCGCTCACAGCACTTGTACTTGCCCCTTTTGGCATTTAGACGCAGACTCGGACGGGCGACGGTCCCCACAGACTAGACACTTGATTGGCTTCCGCTTATGACCCACAACTCTCGGGTACAGGACATCTCCTGTGGTGCCATAGTTGGCACATGATTACCTTATAAAACCATGAATCCTCTGCGTCCACCTGGGTAGGTGTCACTGGCCTCAAATCTTCTGGTTGCTGGACCCCCGTCTCCCTCCACCCCGTGCCAGATCCACTCGCAACGATTGCGCAGACCACAGACATAATCAAGGTTTAAGTTGTACAATGGCCCAGGGTGGCGATCACGGAGTCCCCCCCGCACCCCCCTCATACGTTGTATCGTATATACCCGCCAACTCTGGGGATACTCTTCCGGTATCAGACTTTGTCTTCAGCGATGATAGACAAGGGCATCACTGGACGTCATCACTGGCACAGAAGATCGTGCACCAGCACACATCGAGGGTAATTTGTGCCCTGACTGAGAGCCAGGTCGGTTTATTTTGATGGGTATTTCTCTGGACAACCGAATAATGACATGTCTATAGCCATACATGAGTGATCTATACAACCAGGCACCGACTCCTGAGGAGACGAGAGTCCAGCGCCTCGTCCATTCAGTCTCAGACTTCTCTCACGACTGTCAAGGCCTAAATTCTTGTATAAATGCGCCGACAGTACCAAACGCTGCCACCTTTTACAACGACCATTCCAACTTCGTGGTTCTCCATCATTTCCCCCTCCCCCCACCACCATCTTCTGAACTTCAGCAGGTCAGAGGTCTTATCAAAGTTGCCGTAAACAAGTACTAAAACTATTGTATACAGCATATCTCTATCCCTTCATCATCTTTTGCATATAGCAAGTTCTTCTCTGTGGTGTGCCAGGACGGGTCCCAAACGCCAAATCATTCGGTTAATGACCCGGAAACTATTTCTCTCGTTGGCTCAACTTCTGCGTTGGAGGTAGCTTCAAGCTCTATCTTTTCCCAGAGGGGACTCGGTACCTCTAACGCGGTTCCCGTTCCGGAACATGACCACGATTCCGCTATCGATGAGCCCATTGTCGACGCTGTCCTTAGCTTACGCGAGGGCCAGTGGTCACCTGCCGAGCGGATGTACACCACTGTTCACACAAACCTATCGCCTGACACGGGCCAATACTCCACTAACCCCCCCTATGGATCCACGCAATATGATTCTCTGGCAACCACATTCGAGACAGCGTCGATGTCACCCTACAGGCAGACCCCTAGTCCGAGACCCCATACCAACGCGAGCCATCCCGCCATGATGTCACCTCCATCTTCGGGGAGTCTTGCCGATGTTTTCACCTCAGACAGATCGTGCCAGTGGCAGGAAGTGGCATCTGCAGAGTCCGAGTCGTCTCCGGAGATTTGGAGCCCTATCGAGACGTCTCCAGCACCAGGTGCCATCCAACAAAGCCGAACTACAAACGCAACAGTGGCCGAAGGGCCCAACTTCTGCCATCTATGTGGTGTCAGATTCACGCAACCGCAAGTTTTTCGCCGACACTTGAAGGATAAGCACGAAGACAAGGAGTCGTGTACCCATTGCCTAAGCTTCAAGTGGTCTCGAGGGCGTCCTCACCTGTACCGAAAGCATATCAAGCTAAAGCATCCACAGTTCACGTCCTCTGAGAATCGATCCAGAAGGACTCGGAAACATCAGGACTTAGGGGCTCGTCAATGCAAAGTCCCCAAAAGAAGAATTCAAGCCACTTCCAGAGGTCTCGTCCCTAATATATGCTGTCTTGTTGTTGTCATGACGGTATTTCAGGATCATCTGTTACACATGCGGGCTAGCCAAGTGCTCTTCAAGAACGCATCGTAGGAGTTACTGCGAGGGGTATTGGACCAAAGAGAGCAACTAAGCAGAGAGGAGTCCGACAAATTGGCTGCAAGGTCAAATCAGAATCTCGGTGTTTTCAGAGATCGCACACAAAAGGCTTTGGAGAGGTAGAGCGCAGGAAAGCAGATTGCAACCGAAATTCAAGGGTTTTTCTATGTTGGTTGGAAAGATCACAGTAGTGTAGTAGACAATAGAGGTAATTAACGATGCTAGAATAACTGTAGCAGCGCAAAGCCGAAGGTGTATGGCTGCAACAGTTGAGGGTGATCGATTTTGCCTGGTATCGAGTGTGGGAATGGATGTGGGTACCAAAGCGGAAGCCGATGGACGCCGCTTTTCTCAATTTCTCGTTTCAGACCAAGTTTCAGAAGCACACTAGCACGACAATTTTTTTCTCGTAAGTAGACCTCTCATACGCCTCATTCTAGTCATCCTATCGAGATCCAATATAATCTGGTGGAATAACATTTTTTATATTACGCCCGAGTTGTTAGCGCTCGACTATGCATCTGGACTTAGATCTCGCCTGGTGCTTGTACACGTGGACCATAACCGTGACCTCGATCGCGGCATCGAGTCACCAAGGAAATCTGAATCGCCGATTGCGAGCGTTTCCATCTCAATCTAAACCAAAGCCTTCGAGGCATTCGATGAACGCGGAGCTCTCGACACTCTCTCAACTCGACTGACCGTGCTTGAGGCTCGGTTCGGTTCGCAGCCTGCCAACCCTTCCATCGTGATATAGCAGTCTCCAAACGAAACCTCACGGCTTTACTGGCAACCCACATCCCTGAAGCACAGTAGTATGGTTCACTTGTACAGTGACGGGTAAGACAGTGATGTGGTGCGAGCAAGGCGGTATGGTCCTCAACGCCCGGCCACCTGTAGGTGGCGGCAGCTCTTGAGGCATGTAGAGGAACAGGTGCGACACAGAAGTTGCTGGCGTTGATTCTGTGAGTAATCATTACCTGCTCTCCAAACCTACACAGAATCGTTGCCACACCGCCATGGCCATTCCATTCCCGAATAGCATCGCTACCCTTTGCCCAATATTCGTCTACAGGCCTTGTCATCAACATGACATCAAATCGAAATGCGGACCCACCCCGGTGGACCGTGTTGGCACTCTTGGCTTTTGCCCCAAAGAATTGTAGGCACCGCCGCTCAGAGGCACGGGTGATGGGTTTACGTAGCAAAGTTAGCGCCCTTGTGTGAGAAAAGGAAGGTTCTGGTGAGAACAAAGGCACCACGAGGCAAGCTTCTGGTGTGCCAGGGATGGTACCAAGGCTAGATTACAACTCTCGCTTTTCCTCTCTGGGCAGCGACATTCACGGAAAAGAGGATGTGTTGTGTCAGGGACCACATGGCCATTTTCATTTCCTCTTGACAGGAACAAGACATCCACAATAGCCTAAGACTCAAGGCTTTGGGGATTCAATTTTCCCTGAAACCCTCCCTCCGACTTCGCAAGATCATGAGAACTGTAAATTTCCACTGACGCTGGTGCCAAGTCCTCGACGCCTCGTCCCCGCCTGTGCCCAGTGTCCCTGACGTACTTGATACCAGCATACATACGCTTGCGGTATCAAGTCAAAGAGTTAGGTGGTCCGATCACGCCAAGGTCACTGCACAAACTCCCAGGCTTTCTCTGAAATCAGTTGGCTGGAGCGTAAGATGGCGACGGATCCCTTCTGATTAGTGTTGTACTACAAGGATAGGGTTGTCTCGGTTATTGGGTCTATCAGCAAATAATTTTACGCATCTTCGCATGTCTATATGGAAATGTTCGGAGTTCTCTCGATACCAAACACGCCAGCTTCGACAGCCGGAGGATTGGAAAATCGTGTGCCACTCCTATCCACTTTCTCGTCATCCCTGCGGCATGGGGAATTTAGGCGGAAGAAAAACCCTTTTGGTCAATAAGCTTTTCGAGGATCTGTTCCTTGGACCTGGGCACCAGGCGGCGCAAGCAAGGCAGATGGTCGCCAGGGCGTCCCAAGGGAATCCGGTTCCTGACATCAAACGGCGTTGCTTGCCCAAGTGCTTGACAGTTTCCACTGCGCAATGCGCATTCAAGTTGCAATGCGGGTATGGATGAAACGTCCCTCATCCATGGCCGAGGATGGATACCGGCCTTCACGTTTCCTAGACGGAGACGTGCATGTGGCGCGAGTTATGTACGCGTCTGGCTCTGCTGCGGGAGCGGTGAGCACACCCCGCCTACTTTCAAGGTTCGAGGGGAAGGATACAGGGAGATCACTGCGGGTTAACGGGTAGCGTAATAGATAGTCCACACTTTTTGGAGGAAAATATAAGTGTAAGGATGAGACCCGCCAATCCGACCTGGGCGAAGTCCCTTCGGCGAATATCGCTCCGAGTCACACAAAGACAGTCAACGAGATCTGAGGTCAAGAAGTTCACTGATATTTGCAAAGTTATTCTTTGACATGATCTTGACAGAACATCGACCTGTCCAGGGTCCGATTTCTTATTGGTGATGATGGGAATCACCCTTACGTTACGGATCACTCATCGTAGCGTGCCAGTTGGTGCCAGTGCCAGTGCAAGACCACCAGGAAGATCACCCGAGAGGTTACCCGTTACCTATTACACCTCTCTTTGGTACAATAATGTGGAGTAGGCTGGCTTTGCCAGTCTGTACTAGACTCTGTAGGCTACTGTCTGTGGGACTGGTGTGGGTTAGGCGTATACAATACTACGCCCTCCGTGAATCGATCTCCTGCATGCAGTTTAATCTTTGGAATATCATGGCGCCAATGGCGGTGCTTTATTATAACTCTCGTGCTCTCCATCGCCGTTCGGTTGCCATCCAGCTGCGTACGCATGGCTTCCTCGTGTTGAAAACCTTATTGTTATTCAAACTTCTACGAATGTAAGCGCCTGACTGGCACCAAACCAGCCTGGCACCAAGCCTGGCACCGTGGCACCGTGGCACCGTCCAGATCCGGAATTTACTTGGGCATCGTAGTATTCTTTGTCTGTTGGAAACGAGGATCGTTGACCACTTAGGGGCACCTCAAACTCAACAACTTGAAGAGATATAAATCCTTAGCATTTTCAAGCTTCCTTCCCCGAGCCTCGCAGAATCCCACTGGCAGTAGAGGTACGATGAGAAAGGTCCTTGCCTGCTGTCAACACACTCATCTTCAGAACCTCACCAACAGATGTTCCGCTGCAACTTTGTCCGCCTTAGTCTCGGACGGCGTAGCCCAAGTGGCACGCCAATCTCTACTGATACTTACATGAGAATTCCACACGCACCCCTCTCATACATTCCAACACACACAACCGCTAACTTTGGGATGAACCTTCAGTCATCAAGTGCAAGCATAGGTTCTCGCCCCTCTCAGGCTGTTACTACCATCTGCGACTATGGACAAGGGTGTCAGTGGTCGTCATCACTGGGATGGAAGATGTTTCACCAGCACCCCTCTGGGGAAATTTGCGGTCTGAGTAGCCAAGTGAGTTTGCCTTTGATGGTTTTTTCTTGACTGCTGATTATAACGTGTGCCGTACCAGCCATACTGGGATGAACGATACCGTCAGGCGCCACTGCCAGTGGCAGCCCCCGAGGCGGCGAGAACCCCGAGCCCCGTCCGATCAGACCCAGACCTCGACTTCTCTCACGACTGTCAAGGCCAGGAATGTTGCCTATATGGGCGCCCGGTTCCAACCGCTGCCTCTTACAACGATTACTCTATCCCTGTGGTTCTCAGTAATCACCGTGACTCACTCTCACCACAATCTTCCGAGCTCCAGCGGGTCAGGACTTATCACGCTTTCCGAGATCAGGTACTAAACGTTATTGTATACAGCACATTCCCACCTCATCACACTTTCCAAATAACGATGACGAGTTCTTCCCTGAGGGGTACCCGGACGTGCCCGTAACTCCACATCATCCGGTGATTGCCTTTGCCAGTGAGACATTCTCGCCCGCTGGAACACCCGTTGGACTGAGAGTAGCCCTTGGCTCTACCTTTCACGAGAGGGGACTTGAGAGCCTAAATGCTGTCGCTAATGAGCCCATTGTCGACCCCGTCTCTACATTGGGCGAAGACTGGTGCTCGCCTACCAGGCGGATGCACGCCACTCCAAATATGGTCCGATCACTTGACACGGATCGATACTCGAGCAGTTCCCACATGGCGCTCACACCATACTATGATTCCCAGATCACGTCCGATGTGTCGTACATGTTGCACGAGGCGCAGTCTCCCAGTCTCCGGTCACACTCGAGCCTAAATGATCTTCCCACGTCGCCCCCATCTCCGGAGAGCCCCTCTGACCTTCTCGCCTCGGACAGTTCGCACAGGGGGCTGGAGGCGGCATCCGCGGAGCTATCTCCAGCGATTCGTGTCTCTATTGGAGCGTCTCCAGTGCTCCCAGCCCTGCCACAGAGCGGGTCCATAGATGCAGTGGTAGCCAACCGCTGCCCCCTCTGTGGTATCAATTTCACGCAGTCACAGGTCCTTAATCGACACATGAAAGACAAGCATGAAGACAAGGGGTCATGTACCCATTGCCCAAGCTTCAAGTGGTCTCGAGGGCGTCCTCACTTGTACAGAAGGCATCTCCAATTAAAACATTCGGGACTCACCTCTTCTGAGGATCTACCTGGAGGGATTCGCAAGGCTCAGGTTTTACGGGCTCGCCAATGCAATGTTCCCAATAAAAAACTCAAGTCACTTCCAGAGGTCTCGTCCCTAATTAATTAATGCTGTCTTGCCATTGACGTGACCATTTTCAGAACCACCTATTCCTTACACAAGCGAATCGAAGCGATCTACGCGCTCACAAATAACGCACCAGCGATTCTGTCGCCCACAACTTTACCTGTCGTGGTACGAAAGTCGTTTGCATGGTATATACGTGTCCTCATGTACTGCACCACAACCACAGCAGTTGGCAGTAGCCCGTGCGGCAGTGCCCCTTAGGACGATCTTGATGATTTCGCGCCCCTTCACAGACAATACTAGTGTCCCTGCCTCCTTATATTCACTTACAACATCCTCCCCTCCTTTTTCGTGTTCTTCTCCTTTTCGGACGTGCATCAACACCACTACTACTCGCATGGTTCATCCAGCTAGCGATTAAACCCTTCCCACACGCCTCATTCTAGTCAGTCAATTTCGGGTCGCATTTTTCTCCGGTGAGGTCACACAAACCACGTCGACGCGCATTAATTAAGCTTCTTGCTTCTCGTGGGCAGCGGGACTTCGGTAATTGTGTTTAATAACCTCTTATATTGTATCACGTAACGCCATTGTTGACACAGTCTCCGACTTACTTACAGGAAACTTCATTGTAATACGTGTTCGCACCAATCAGAAAACGTTCCGCTCTTGTTAGCGACAGATCCGCGTTTTATTGGGGTTTAAGGGGCCCGGAGCGCACGGTACCACTGGCAGTTATTGGACACATGATGTCATCGTTCCCTTTACTGTACAGCATTTGGTCACTCTTTTGTACTTGGTTCGCGTTCTTCTTTTACCTACTGTACTGTAACCTGTTTCAGTTGTACAAATAAATAAATTTTGGGAATGGCCATCCAGGGTAGCGCGTGTTAGGTTCCGATGACCTGGACTCTTACAGCACTGCAATGTGCATCGTTGCTTTTCCCGACTAGTCAGTTTACATTACCGCCACAGGACCCAGGCGCCGAATACAAGCGAGGAATTCTACCTGAAGAGGACCAGGTGACCACTGGTGTGCTCCAATGTGATTCGAGGTCAAGTTCGCAGAATTTGAATGAAACTTAAGAGAGGCAAAGTCCCACACTACAGCCGTCATAGGCCCTCTGGCAGAACAGATGTCGAGCTTATAAGGTAGGGTGTCCATCGATTTGTGGGCGGCCAGTGCAGTGGTCAAATTCAGGTACCGTGGGAGAGACCTCTTGGACGTACGAATTTTGGGTCCCTTTTTCAGAGTCACGAGAGCTGACCACATGGGTGTGAAACCGAACGCCGACACCGCAACACTGGGATAGAGCGACGCACCCCATGATATCGACTGAGGCGCGCCGCCTGCATTTAAGCTGTTTGGGCCGTGAGTAGAGATGTCGCCTAAGCGTGCCACCGCGGTGCGTCGTGAGATGCGATCGAGCACGAGGTGTAGGAAGGGGAAGGGGACTAGACACGGGGAAAAAACAGACAAAGAAAAGGATCTTCTCTATCAGAGGCTGCCAAAGGGGGAGGGGGAGGGGAAGGGAAGGGGCTGCGTGTGGCTTGTACTGTCGGTAGATGTGATTACGGCTTCAACCTAGCGCGCTTGGTTTGGAGAGTACACGTTCGATAAGCCGTTAGTCTCGATCTCGGGTCCGTTTCTAGAAAAAAATATCATCTGTCACTCTTTGACGTTTCCATAACTAGGAAAGATACAGTAAGCTGACGGAAGTACTGTACTGTATGAATCATTGATCCTACTGTAACCGGGCGATTTGTCTGATATGGCGGGGTTTGGATCTCCGACACGCTGGCGCAACGCGAGGAGCCGCTCTTTCCAAGGCTCTTTCGGCTTCAAGTTCAAGTTGATCGCCACCGCACTCATCCTAGACTCTACCCCCGGGCCAGCACAGACAACCATTGGCTCCAGTCACTACCCACGACTCTAAACAATTGTCATACGAAGTTGTATCACCGCCGCGTTCAAGTTGGTGTGCAACGTTACATCATCCCATAATGCAAGAAAACGCTTGGAGTTCCCGGGACGAAGTAACATCTTTATCTCAAGCCTGCGCCCCATGGCCCTAGCTTTGCCCTCACACTTCGACCGGTTCCGTCTCTTCATCGTTTCTAACCAGACTTTGCTGTTCAATTCGCAAACCTGGATGGGATCATACCGTTTCGTTCGCACCGTGAAAAGTCCCTTTCCCGCAACCTTCCTTGGAGCTGCGTCTGTGCCGTAGCACGCGCCAGGGGATCATCTCCTCGTAATTTATCCATGTAAGGAAGCCCCATCGCTCCCCTCAGCCGATACATCGTCTCCTCTCGTATCCGGTTTTCTTCCATTATGCCATTCGTCTTATCATTTGGCGCGCCTCCTTGGGCCTGCATTTCCATGCCTCAAATATGTCGTCTTTGAACCAGTCTGGTGCGGTACTTTCCACAAGATGGGATCCATTACGCACTGAAGCCAGAAGTATTGACGACCGAATAGTCTGTACCGTCCTATATCCGAGGAAAGGGCCGTCTCAGGCTACCGTCAAATCTCAACCTCGATCATAGCGATGGTGTCCCATATCGCAGAAGGACTTCGCCATCATATATTACTAGTATGTGCTTGTTGCTAGCGCGTGTACCGATATAGTGATGCATTTCGGATAGCATCTAGCCCCCGCGCGCCCATTGCAGGATCACACTCTGAAAATCCCCCCCTCCCCTGGCCCCATTCTACCCTCGTTGATACCACGACTTTCCGACCTGTGGACAAAGTAAGACGACGACCAAGCCCATCGGGTTCAGGCTCTGGTGCAAGATGACGCATTGCCCTGCATAACCTATCGAATTTCTCGCGGCGAGCCCACAAGATTTAGTCTGTGCACACGGCACTCGCTTGGAATCCATACTACATCCCATGCCCTGTAGACTCGCGATTTTTCAACAAGAGGTTAACAGCCGTAGGTGTGAAGAGAATTTATGCCGTCATTTCTCTAGCCATCGTAATGGTGACCCCCAGCACGGTCGCCCTATCCTTGCCACTCTTTTCCTCAGCTGCCATGTGTCCCGTCGTAGTTTCTCACACATCTTTTCCCCCTTCTTACCCTCGTCCTCTTCGCGCTTCAACAGCGCAACTTATCGTCTCACCTTTAGGCGATTGCACCTGCGATTCTTTCTAAACTAACGCCGAGACCCATTATATCCCGCAATGCGATAGTTATACCCATTACCGACCTCAAGAGGCGACGTCGTGGCCGTACTTTGTATCAGAGCGATTCGTAAGTGTACATCCCCTTGTCGTTTTTCACATACCGAACGAATATCACTCGTGTCGCTGACGCCGTCCTTTTCTTTGGCTAAGGTTTTTCATTAATATTGGACACTAGTTCTCTCTCAAGGGAGCCCCAGGAATAGACCTGTCGTTGCTTGTCGTGCCACGCTTAAGTGTGCCAACGTGAGGTAAAGTGTTGCGTGATTTCTGTGGGTGCCGGAGCTACACGGCTAAGCACTCTTCTTTCCTGGGGGACCCATTACCAGCCGGTGTCTCACCCATTTCACGTTAGAACTCTGAAAATTGGTGTTCCGTATATTTTCGTGCGAACGTCCGCGAGTGCCCACCTGCTCGCAGAACTTTATGGCACAGTGGGACTTCAACACGGACACGTGTTCTTGACTAGCACGATGGAATAATCCGAAGGAGCCTGCCCTACTACCTGGTAAACAAAATCGCAATAGGGGATATGACAAATTGATTGATGATCGTGCCCCAGGTCGCACATGGGTTGACCACTTGGTAATATTTAAACAAACGCCCAGTGCCAAACACCACTCGCGACCCTTTGTTTTTGGCCGACCCGTGTACAGAAGGGGACGATGGTTTCCACCGCGTGTAGGTCACACGTGGAATCTGACCGATTGCTTTCCCCCGCTTGTAGGGAGTGCCACCGCAACTTAAAATGCTTGAATGGCAACTAGATCCGCCTCCTCCGTCGCCCTCCTTACCTCTATTGACGCCCAATACCCAGAACTAGTTCTTCCCCGGGACATATATATATTCTGACCAACTCTCTAGGCTGTGGTCAAGCCGGGCCCCTTGATAGTGGAGGTATGGCTCCTTTCTTGTCAAATCCAGTCCGTATTCGTGTAGATTGACAGCGGTTGAAAACTGCGTTCATTTTCAGACAATGAGCCAGTTTTCGATCTCATTGAATGTTTCGGAAAACGATTATGAGTCACGTGTTGGGACTGGTGTCCATGGACATCTATTTAATGATCGGCTTGGTTGGCCCACGACGCCCGATACCGCCCTCATTCCGCAATGTCCTTCCTCCTTTCCTACGAACGACGGGACTTATATGAAGCCTCTCACACACCATCCTTGTGATTATGTACGTCTACTGGCTGTTAGCAACCACATCTCCTCAGGCTTGTTAACACGCTACAGCTACCCTCCAGTGGCTTCCCAGATGACCCGCAGCTCTGTCACGTGGACGTTCGTCCCGCCAACGCTACAACAACATTTTTTGACGCAGAGGACCCATACTTGTATTGCCCTCGTGACCGCCAGGACCATCCCGAAGGGGCCAGTCTGGCCTCTAATTCTTTACAATTCAGACTGGCCTTTGACCGACGTGACCCATTACCCACCAAAGGCTCGAGCCCCCCTCAGTGCTTATCATACTTCCAGGCGCACATGGTAAGACACTCCGTGTTCCATGTCAATCAGGCATTGACGTCGCCTACATAGCGCACATACACCTCAGATCTGCTACCGACTACCTCCCTACATCAAGACAGCGAGCTTGATCACCTCTACTTCTCGCAGACCCTGCCCCGTACTCCTGGTGCTGAAATAAATGTCAGTGCGGACACCTCTCGCGAGCTTGCACCTCTCCCAGACGACCACCTGTCCATCTCTACTGGGGAAATCTCATGGATGGTATCTCACCGTAGTGAATCTGGGGATCTCGACGCCTTTCTCGCTGCTGCAGTCGCCCATGGATCGATGCGGGACAACCGCACAGTAACCACATCCTTAGGCACGAGGTCAATGTACTCGACTCGCCCGGTCAAGCCCTTGTTACATCCACCAACTCGGCCATTCACCCCGCACACGGGTCTTCGAATCATTATAGCTCCCCCGACCCTTACTCTGACCATGGCGATGGGCCAGCATCATCGGACGTTCGGTCGGCGAGTCAGGGACACCAACACTTCAGCGCAGTATCGCTCGTCGCACCAAGCCGGGTTTCGGCAGCGCGTCGAAACCCCAAGAAGTATTGGTGCCAAGCCTGTAACGCTGGCTTCTTCCAGAAGCAAGGACTTCGAAGACACGACAAGGACGTGCATTTTCCGCGACGTCTGTGTCCTTATTGCAGGGACTTTGGATGGTCACCGGGACGCAAGTACGTATTTAGGAAACATCTTGAGGCGAAGCACCTAGAAGTTACACTCTCGAGGATGCGGCTTTGAGTTTGCAAGACAAGACCCACAAGTTTCCCAGCGCGCCTAGGGATCGTCGAAGTCCTCCAACTCCAGTTTATTTACCCATGCCGACAGGATACACTCGTACGGTACACTGCTCGGCCCTGTGCCCATATCTGATATGTTAAAGGGCGCTTTGCTACAGTCTGATGGTATCTCTTCCGAGAGTTTTGATTCGTTCACACGTTATTTTCGTCCATTCCCTGTCTACGATTGTTATTCGTCCCCTGTCCCACTGTGGTGTGCTTTGTGCCAGTGCGCGCCTACTGTGGTTAGGATTTCGCACCTTTTATGACCGTACCCATGCAATTTATTCTTGTCTGTCCTAAATACAAGGAAACCCCTGACATGGCCGAGTCCTGATCGTGACTTTTACCGAGCCAGGCGCAAAGGCACATGGGAAAAGTACCGCTTAGCAGTGACGCTGCGTCCGCAGGCTGTTCGAACGTGCCAGTGTCTGGCGTATAAAGTCCGCAGTCACTGGTTCCGAGTATCGCTCGTTTCTATCGTCGTAATTTTATCCTGGTTTCATGGTAAACAAAAAATGTTGTTGTCTAACCAGTGCGAAAGTAATGGATACTCGGACCCTCGCCACCCTCTTCCCCTGGCTTCAATTTCCTCCTTACTTATCCAACATAATGTCCGAGAGTCCGCCAGTCGCCAGCAGGAAATCTCGTGCCTTGGAGCAGGAGCCGGGACCCAGCTTTACGTGACGCATGCTGTTACTGCACGCGTGCTGATCGCCACCATCTACCATGTTGCACTCGTTGCTGTTGGCCCTCAAGATTCCACCCTGCATTGGAGCCCCTTTCAACTCAGAATCATTCCAAAGTTCCCCCATTCGAACGTACCTAGCCGCGCTTTCACCCAAGCGCCTAACAACCTCTCCCAGTCAGCGCGCGCTTGTGAGCGGACCCTTACAACACAGCCAGCGCACCGCTACTCTTTCCTAACTAGTTCGTTTGTATTACTACCACAGGATGCAGGTGCCAAGTGGGAAGCGCTTCACCTTCATTTCTGAAATGGACCAGGCGATTGGTGGTGTGCACCATATGATTTAGGCCCAGTTCGAATGATAACGTAGTGAAGCAAAGAAGTACAGCCTTGCAGTACAGACGACGGGCCCTTAAGGAGGGATGACCCAGTTTATCCTTAGGTGCGAAACAGGAAAGACTTCGCGAGGGTACGGGCCCTTAGTCTTGTTTCGAAAATGATGGAAGCTGGAAGCTGGCCAATAGGTGAGAGACCAAACAGCGACGCTGTGACATTGGGCCCGCATGAATACGATATTTGGCTGACGCACGCTTCCCCCCCTTCCCTCCGCCGCTTTGATCGGACCCATCCATCATTAGGGATGTTGTTTTGATGGGCGTATGATCTGCGCAACATAGTCCACTAACCAAGGACAAAGGCCCAAGGATGCGGAACGCGTTCGTAAGTGTATCATTGCGGTGTGCCCAGGGTCTTGAGGTGAGATGACGCTTTCCGTGCCTGTCTTGTGCTCTGCGTTTGCACCGGCACCTAAGACTGACAACGCACTCTATCTGGATCTTGTTGATAAGATGAGGCTAAGACAGGAGGTGTGGGGGAGACGGAGGGGGTCTGCTTGTGGCCGTGTATCAGGATAAGGTCAGCTCAGCTCACCACACATGGTTTCGAGAGCGCACGTTTGATAGAGCCGCGGTTGTCGGTTCTAAGTTAGTTCCCAGAAGACACCCATCTGTCGCTTGAAACTTCTATCATGTGGAAAGATACGAATCAGGTCCAGCAGGCTGAAGGAGTACGATGTCAGTGGGTGATCTCAGGCTAGCCGCTAGCGTCGGTGCTTCCGGGTTTGCGGAGTTTCAACAATAATCCCAGTCGGGAAGTGGCGCTCACCAGCATTATATTTCGCTCTACCTCGATGGCCGTCGTGCGCGACTCACCTTTTTAAAAAAAAACAGACTCTTACCTTTCCAGGATTGCTTGTGAGTCGAATAAGACAACGATTGCGACAAAAACCAATGGGGATTGGTCGCCGTGGCAGGCTGTTGCCCGTAGTCTAATCAACTTCCACAACCTTTATCTTGGCTCGATCGCTCCGCACTCGGACTGAATTGCTTACAGTAAATGGACTCGCTCTGGCGGCTTTACTGTACAGACTTCAAACAGTTGCCACGCGAAAATGTATTACGCCTGTATTCTGTTGAAGTAGGCATTCAACATTGCTTCGTTCCATCCCGCACGGAAATTTTGGAGATCAAGGGGCGATCTAATGCACGCACAGCCTTACCCTTCAACCCTTGACCGTACCTATCTTTGCATATATGTTCCCGCTCGACGCGTATATGTATGTACTCCGGCCTACGCTGTGTCATACGCTGGTGATTGAGCCAGGGGGAATACCATAGTACCTCCGTAACGGCAGTTGTATCATTAAAAGGTGAAAGGGTTGCGTGCCTCCTTCGAGTGCCAGAAGCACACTAAGTTACTGAGCACCCTTCTTTTCCATAGCGGAACGCCCTACAGCCTAAGCGGCAGACGCCTCATTCATTCAACGTCGGGACTCCCCGTTTACAAGCGCGTACTCTTCTCCTTTGAAATTCCGTTGTGGTGCCCGTGCCAAGTTCTATCGATTAAGAGAGCGCTGCAATTTGTGCCACAAGTGCCCAGTATCTCGTGTGGACTGTGAGTCTCATTGGCGCATTCGGTCTGTCTTCGACTATTGACGCGTGCCCTTGGTAAAACAGTACAAAGTTGAAGTGGTCTGTCCGCTCGAATTCCGGATAAGGGTAGATGAACAGGAGAGGCTTCCGTAGTTCGTCAATTCGTCGGCCAGTTGTCTCGGTGGAGGAGCAGGCTATACAAGGTCCGATGTCATGTGCGAGACGACGGGGTAGGCGCCAGAAGTATAATATACGTTCGAATCATAATCGCCTGACCTGTGTGCCATTTGGGTGGCCGCTTCCAGAGGCGCCAAGAAGGTTGCTGATTGGTGCGAATAGGAATCCGGGACGGCAGAGCGATGATCAACCAGCCACTCTCCTGTTGCAGTCGTGCATTTTGCAAGGGTCTTGAAAGACGAGCACAAAACGGGGGGACGGCTGCGAAGAGCTAAGGGGGGTGAGAGAAAGGGCCGTGATCACTATATGATGTGCCTTGATGGAAAGACCAGCTTTACTCATCCTATTACGGAACTCAAAACCACCCAAATATAAACACACTTCTGCTTCATTACTCGAGTAAGAACCCGTCTGGGGGGGAAGGAGGGAGCACGGGTTGCGGGGTGCGACCTCTTTTGCCAAGGTGGGAGTCCGTGGGACTCAAGGGTCAGCGCATAACATAGTCGAATAACCTGTTTTCTTACTAGTCCAGAGAAACAAATCCAATAGAAAACTCCAAACACCATTTTTTTTACAAATGCGGTCCCAAAAAGAAACCGAATCGGTCGATTTCTATGCGACGATCTCTTATCGAGAAAGATAAGGTATTAATTGTGCTTGAACAAAAATATTTCATTGAGGAAGCAGGAAAATAATGTTCGTTAAGGGTTTATTAGCCGCTTTTTCACAGAAAAACCGAACCGATCAACGATACGATCACGTTGACTTGTTGACTTTCCGCAATCCCCTGGCGCCCCCTTGACTCAGCTTCAAACCTCGACCTCTGCCTTTTTCTGTTCCAATTTGGTTAGTTGCCTTACATAGAACACCTTGGAGGCGCCCAGAAAGCAGGCGTTCAGTGGACTGTGTTTAACGCATCCGACAGTGTTACTAGGAAAGGATGCTTCGCGCTCATTCGCCATTTGGAACAAAGTGGCAGGTACCGGGCGTACTGAGAAACGTAAATGAGAGGGCATCACATGGGTCACCTGGAAACCCTTTCAGTGGTCTGAAGTACGGTGTGTCTTCGCGAATTGCTCGAATCATATGTCTAGTATTCGCCAAAACTGTGAAAAATTGAGGTCTTACCTTACCATACCTGCACGGGATAGCCTACTTCTGGCTGCTACTGATCAAACTCGTTCATTGTGTGCAATTCCCTCAGGGCCAGCCTTACTAACCTGGGGCAGGACTGGATTGGGTGGCACGGGCTAGTCCTCGGTGTCTGTCTATGAAGTGTTGAGATCAGAACCCTTCGAGGGCACTGAGAATTTTTTTGCGGATCGAATGGATGGCGAAATTGCCCGATATGCCAAATTGTTGTCGACGCTCGTCTCGAGTTCAAAAAAAGGGGTACGCAAAACGTGCTGAATGACGGAGGGGAGATGGATCAAATAGAGGTGAATCATACCCTGATTCCGGGGCACGAGGGCCGGGAATGGGGGGTTGGCTGTTCAGCACGCTGCACTGGCAGCAATGACACAGCATACGTAGCTAATACCGAGCGTGACGTTCCACAGCGTGTAATCCGTGGTGAACACCTGAAGACGTCTGAGGAGAGTAGTGTAGAGCAGAGAGAAGACGCCGAGAAGAGGATCCGAGTCCGAGGATAGTCGAACAGGAAGGGCTGCAGCGCTTCTTCGGTTCGTTGGACCGCTGTAATGGTGCAGGAGTAGGCAATGCTAAAGTCCAGTGCCTTGCATGGGGCAACAAGGTCACCAATGGATGTCAAAAGTGTCACATGTTCAAATCGTACTAGTATCCTATGCCTATTCTCCATTCGGGTGGTCAGCGCTGGTCAGCGGTCACTTCCAGAGGCGTCAGGAAGATCGCCAATGATGTAAACCAAGATGTAAACAGGAATTCATAACGGCAGAACTTGGGCCATCGTTGCGGTCTTCCATTCTCTCGTTTCTTTCGTACGCTCCGCAAGAGTCTTGAAAGATAAGCGTAAAAAGGGGTGACTGCAAAATCGAAGACGGGTGAGAGATAAGGACTATCAGGGACCTGCCAGTGAGAACCACAATGATGTGCCTGGATGGAAAACATTACCGCACTCGGCCCGAAATCCGATTCAAATTCAACTTATGCACTAGAAACTCCACGCACATGGATCAGGCTCAAGCTTCAATCAGACCTGGCATATGCATGGCATTGCCGCATCACCTCCATAACCCTCTTCTGCCCGCGTTCCAGGCTCTCCTTTCGTTTATCGCATTCCTTTTGCTAGAGAACACGCCGCGTCCTTTTTTTTTGTCTGACGAGAACAGCGCACCTCACAGCGCCATCGTCGTCCAGATTCGCACAAGGCCGCCTGACTGGTCTCTAGGAATAGATTAAATGTTTAGGATTGGGACTGCTTGCCCCTACGTTTCCACTTGTAGTAATCAACGCCGTTGGGCTGCATATCCTCCCCCCCAGGCGTTCCGTGACTTCCGTCCCGAATATTCGGTCTACAACGTCATAACCCTTGTATTTTCGACGGCCGATACCTTGTTCCCCCTCATTTCTGGGTCCTATTTTCTAGGCTCTACTCCTTCTCTAGCTCGGGAGATACCGTACTAAACTGCCATTTGAGCTCAGAACTTTCCAGTTGTGCTTCTCTAACTTGAAGTCAATCTCCTCCCTACACCAAGCGAGATCTATAGGTGGGCCCGGCGATAGAATTCATCTTACCTCAGTGGATTACGCCGACGTTCGTTAAAGTAACAAATAAAACAAGTTCCGTGCCGCTACCTAAAAGATCTTCGGCTGGGTCCATCCCGCGTTTCTCTCGCTGGATTTGATACGTCGCTTCTTGACTCAAGCTTTTTTGGTTCCTTGAGCTAATTGAACTTTCGGTCGTGGCACCCAGGTGTTAAAACAAAGTATCAGGGCCGAGGCAAGTTAGGCAACAGAGCAGTAAGGTGGCGTATTCTGTTCCAATGCACGAAAAACCTGTTTAGAAACTAGAATGGGACCGCAGAGACGGGTGTGAACTCCCCAGCTGGGCACCTTAATGAGGAACGGCCCTGGCACTTTCTGGAGATAGCGTCCACAGGCATCAACACGGTCCCTGAAGTATGGATGGCACCTCCAGCGGGCCCGAAATCACAAGTCTGAAATATACTTTCTGTCGCGGTAACCCCAAATGGGACACTCTCCGCAGTACATCACTTGTGCGTGAAGCCCCTAGTCCTGGATTTTAATGCCACTTCCTCTTTAAAAGCACCCCGCTGGCTTCCTTCTTACATACCGCTTTAGCGAACACTTTCACTCCTATATCTCCGGCGTATTCTTTAGCAGAGGATCCACCATCGACTCGACTCGCACTCGTCTTCATAAATCATAGACCATCTGGAACCTCGTCTATTGTTAAGCGGAGGGCTGCCTTTGCCATCGCTGCTGAAAATTACATGAGTATCCCTCGTGCACCATCCTCACAATATATCTCTGTGCAGATGTCAACTGGGAGCATCGGTGCAATCCCTCCGCTATCAACGTCGGGTACAAATATTTTACCTCCCCCGCTTGTTATTTGCGACACTTGGGAAGAAAGTTCGAAGGCGTCATGTGATGATTGGTATCAGCATTCGGGTGCAGTCTGTCCTCCACAGGTGATCCTACGAAATGTCGACGCGTGTCCGGAGGCATCTGACAGTGGAATCTCTGAGCAGGCATCACCGTGTAGACCAGATTCATCACCTATTGTGAAGACTGTTCCAGACCCTGAAGAGCCTACTGTTGTCCGATCAGCTTCGGACCTCTCTCACGGTTTTCAATGCCGGTCTTCGCACTCGTCACACAGAACTACTCTTTATAATGGTTTCCCTGCGCCGTTAGATGCTCACGATCCCCTTTCACGACCCCTCGACTCGGAGCCTCAAGGCCCTCAGCAGGTAGGACTTATCATGATCCCTCCTTTCGTAGTTAAGTACTAAAGATTTTACCGGAGACAGTGTGACCTTGCTTCCCTACCGCGCTTTGCGAGTCAGGGTGACGAATTCCCCCTCGATGGGCCCCAAGACGGACTCGCAGCGCCTGACCTAGCGAAGTATGCGGTATTATCCGCCAGCTTATCCCTTGCACCAAGGGCGGACATATTAGTACCCGTCACGGGTGGCCTTGACATGTCATATATTCCGGAAGGACATCAATTCCCAGGTTCCGCCACCAGTAATCCGTCCATTGCGAATATCGTTCCCGACTTGCGCAAAGATCAGCAGACTCTGGAAGCGTGGGTGTGCACACCCGCAGGAATGGCAATAGTCGGCCTGAATAGATATCAAGGCAACAACGTGGAAGCGGTCATGCCATATGATTCCCTCGGTAACCTTCTTTCTTCATATTCAACACCGCCAGGTGTTCCACAGTGCCAGGGTCTGGCAGGGGATATGAGGAAACGATCCGAGAGGAAATATTGGTGCACCGACTGTGGGACCGGCTGCACACAATCGCAGGTGCTGGGTAGACATATCAAGGACAAGCACGAGACCAAACAATCATGTCCTTTTTGCTCATTCACATGGTCCCGTGGGAGACCCCACCTATATCGAAAACACCTCCAAATGCGACATCCTCAGATCACGCCTCCGGAAGTTCAGCGGAAGGGTTTCAAGGTGCGCCAAGGAACATTTAGGCCCCACGCCAAGAGAACTGTGCGCATCACAAATCCAAAGAGTTTGCCCCTACCATTATGTCTTCTCGCGCCCACAATGACCGTATAATAGATCCGAAGTAACTTATCTCGTGCATAGGCAAGCCGCATGCCTCTACCAGATGATGCCCTGCCGCACTATAAATCATGCTTTCTATCTCGCACCCCCACGACTACCGACGGAAACGGAATTGTTTTGATTCACCGGGGAGGGGGGGAACTTCTGACTCGCACTCTTGCTCGCACTTTCACATGTTATGCTCGCACAGCCTGGTCGGACCGTAGTCCGGGCTACATTCGCATCGACTGACGGTCAGTTTTCTCGTACCAAACGAGCGTATACCGTAATTTCCGATATTGGATAATATGACTACGCCGCCGAACCTGTTTGCGCGCTGGATGAAAGAAGGTTACCACGCCACATTATACCAAAAGCGAGAGCCTAATAAAGCGATACCCATCAATCGGACTCGGACCGCACCTGAATTCGCAGCCTCTGCAATCTCCCACTATGCCCGTTTCAGGAGCCATTGCGTAAAGACAAATAACCTGAAAGGTTCCTAGAACGATTATACCAGCCGCGGAAGCAGGGCTGCGATAGAAAAGTACGTGGAACGTCCACTAGCTGAAACTCCAAAGCGTGATGAACACGCACGGAAGAGGAATAGGTGGTCAAGCCCCCACGGTGCCGGCATGTTTCATATTCACGCAGGAAAGGGTGAAGAGTGCTTCTGGAAGAGAAGCAGAACCTAATACTCGCCGAGGGGCACTGCAGAACCAAGGCACAGGGACAAGTACGCCGAGAGTGTATTACCGGTGATATCGAAGGACCTGAAGGTTTTGACCGGTGAGGGAAGGGAAATAAGTGAAACCCCTATCCAAGTCAAGTAGAATACGACTGCACTTTGCAGGGTAGGGATTGGCACCCGCGCACCTCTGCTGCATTCTGGAAAGACCCCCTACGCTAACCAAAAACAAACAAGAAATGAATAGGGATATTGACAGAGTCGACCGCCCGCGGTGGAGCCAAGTCATACAGTCGAGAAGTCAAGAAGCATGATCGCGGACATGGCGGGTGATACGAATACGGCAAGAAGTGTTCCGTAGGAGGAAAGGCCAGGGTTCAGCGGGGGTCATGGCGCCACAAGCAGGCACCCAGGAAGGGGATCACGGGGTCTATGACTCTATGCTTGTACTAACCCAGAGAGTGCCGTTTCCGTTGACGGACCGAACTCGGGTCGACCCGAGAGAGAAACGGCTATGGTCGCCGGAACTGGAATCGCGGCATGAAAGCGCAGTCCAAAAAGTCAGGTGAGAGTAGTCGTGTGAGATAGCTGGACCAGTAGAATAGAACGGAATGGCTAACACAATCCTACGGCAGGTGCACACACTTCCCCTTACTTTTCTCGGGAAATGGGACGCCGCACGCCATGCTGTAAACAGAGGTGTTAGCTGACAGCTCTCTTAGATCTGAACGGACCACAGAACTGAACAAGTATCTCCTTTTCAGTAGGCGCAACTGGTAACAGAACCTTATTAAGGCTGAATTACCTTACAGTACATTGCACAATCAGATTTCAAAATAAAAAGTACGGCGCACAATGCAGTACCTTGACTTTTGGCACGGCTCCGAGGGGAAGCCATAATTGACAGGGAAGCAGAACTAAACGCCGTAGCGGATGCTCCCCATTTTCAATGGTCGCTGTGTACTGATCCTCACGAAAGGCAAGATTGATTCGGGCTGTTCATGGGGCATTCGCGTTGTCAGCCCTCATCAAGACTTTCACGTTTCACTTTGATTCGATCTCCCGCTATTATGCTGGGGCTGTTCCTAATTGGCGACAATCAAACTTTGACCTCTGTTGAAGGTGATTCATGGGAAGGGGAAAACATACTGTGTTGCCTTTCGGGGTAAGACCGTCGGCCCTCTTTTATGAACTAGATCGCACTCCACTTCCAGTGTCTTCTCCGAGGAACAAACAATGTGAAGTGCCGACAGACGCAGTCGGCAGCATCAAGTTCGAATGTGAAATGTTATCAATTACAGCTGTGTGAAGTGAAGGAGCGGCGCGGGAAACTGCGCAAATGCCCCGAAATCACATCATAATGATCCGAGAAAAGGCGGAGATCATCTACCGGCACGAGCCAGGTGTACGGCCCCAAGTACACAGGTCTTCGCTGCAGATAGAAATGGTAGAGCGCGAGTGAGCGAAGTCTACTGAAGGGGAAGACGTCAAGGAGGGAGCGTAGAGCGCAGCACAACAGACTAGACGGATGGGGCAGTGTGAAAAAAGAGGGAGAGAATCCGAGATAGAAGAGATGCGGTGTGAGGACAGGGCGAACAGGACAATACTTCGGCAACGGCGACGGCGATGGCGACGAGAGGAGACGAGCGAGACGAGCGGGCACACACGAATTGGAGGATGGTTACAAGGGAAACA
>WNGR01000995.1_pt1 | contig 31793 bp, 26 predicted proteins | sample 5407581 | NCBI WGS metagenome assembly WNGR01 (sample SAMN13153383, study PRJNA577476) | soil metagenome | isolation source: 80 cm soil or saprolite under Garry oak tree replicate 2 | place: USA:California | collected 2016-06-15
CCGTCAGTTTGCGACAGGCTCAGCCGGACTCGCGTTAGTAGTCAGAGGCAGCTCCCGACGGATCATGATTATGCGGTTTCGACCCGCGAATATCAGCGTGATCAATCGTCGCCTATACCTGCCACGGCTGCGGCTCACCCTGTCCTCGAAATACAACAACAAAAAACTGCCCCACCCTATTCGCGGCTATTGACAGGGTCACTCCATATCAACTGACGTGTAGGCGACCATCCGCCCAGGATCGTGACTTCCATGGCGAAGAAGAAACCGTCGCTCTAACGGCAATTTGTTCTCGCTGAGTAACCTGTGCTGTAGGTGTGGCCACGTGCCTAAGTTCGATTGCCGCAACTCGAGCTAACATCTGCAGCGTTAGTTGCCCTCCCCAGAACGGCACCTAAGTTCTCCCATAATCAGGGCCGCTACTACGTTCGGAGTATTTGGGCAGCGAAATTCTGGTCGCCGAATCAGGGGATCGAGGTTGGGCCACCACAACGGGTGTGCCACGGCTTCGATTCTGGCGATAGTCGCGATAAGGCCTGGCTGCGGAGTGCAGCAGCGAGGTTTATAGGCTTTGAGTGCGAAACGCTATCCACTCGCTCCAAGAGCCACGATATGAAATCCGACAATACGTTTTAGACGGCCAGACGCCCGGGTGGAGTTGCCACCAGCCTCTGTGGATAGAATTTTGTAGAAGGATCTGGACACATTAGACCTGAGTATCTGGTCACCTAAACGCGAGATTGCAGCTTGGGGCAGACCGGAAAGTCGCCTCGAAATTTCATTCCTGAGCCCGGAGCTGAGCTTCTTGTCGCAAGATCGGAGCGGTTGTATCAGGTGCAGGAGAGCGGCTCTGCTCACATGGTCGATAAGATAAGCGGTTTCTGGTTTGCCAACCTGAGGACATGGCTGCGAGTGTCGCCGTAGAAGCGCGCTGCGCGCCGCGACTTGGGGAAGTCCGCGTGGCTTCGATCCTGCAGCTCGACCGGGCCGAGAAGCAGGAAGAGACCCGCAGAGGTCCGCGAGTCCGCGAGGAAGTGCCCGAATAGGGCGCTTCTTTATTCGCCAGAACCGAGTTCCCACCTGATGCGGAATCATTTCATCTAGGTAGTAGCCGTTGGCGGCAACATAGGAGTAGCGCGGTAGTAGGTAGGCCGCGACCACCTGGCGAGAAATTTCCAAATTGGGTATTGGGCGGCGCGGCTGCGCCTACGTGCTCATCAGAAGTAAACCGAAAGATCAGTGGTGCCGGTCAGTTGAGAGCGGCTGCGGTTGGAGTTGAATGCCGCCCCGTGCGCCGCGTCCTGCCAGTCGTAACGCAACTCGGGTCGAAGCACCATGTACCGGCCAATACAGTAGCGCACCCCGCCCGTGAAACCGTTGTAGTCCGTGCGAACACCGGGAGGCAGTTCGAATCCGGCGGCATCTCGAAAATGCTCGTACCGGGCGTTGTACCAGAGCTTGCTCTTCGCGCGGTAAGTCACCCCGGTCGCGGCATTTCCCCAGCTTGCTCCACGAAATCCACCCAAACCGCTGCGCAGAGCGACGGTATCCGGGCGGCCATCCCCGGACTGATGGCCAAGGGTGAATTCGGTGAAAGCACTCCAGCGCTGGCTGAAATCGCGGGCCAGCGTAAGGCAGTGGTATTGATAGCGCTGGTGGCGTGGCGAAATGACGCCGTGCCATGCTGTGCCAGGATAGTTCGCGACGTTGCGGCCGGTACGAATTTCGCCATTGCCCCAAAATGTTCCATAGTCGATCTGCGTCTTGAAGTCCGGCGCGCGATAACGCACCGCCGCCTGGAACGCGGGTGTGCCATTCGGCGAACTCACCGTCTCAATGCCGCTGTTGATGCCGAACTCCCAGGCGAGCGTGCCACGCTGGTTGCGGAAGAAGCTTCCAGCCACCAAACCACCCAGCAACAGGTCTGGATGTGCAATCGACGAATACGTGTGAGTGGCAAACTGATTCGGACCGAGGCGCAAGTTGGAGTGGACTTCGTGTCCGATGCCGGCGCCCATGAAGCCCCCAAAGAAGTTGAGGCCGCCCAACACCGGCACATAGGCAGCAGCATATGCGTTAGGCACAATTAAGCTGGACGCGGTCGTATTGTGATTGGTCGCGCTGCGATGGTTGATCCCCCAGCCCATGTCCCACCCGCCAAAGAGAGAACCTGACGCACGCCCGACAACCGTCTGGGTGTTGTATCCCCAGCTTGCCTGCTTTGGAGCCGTGCCGGGCAAAGGTCCGTAGCCTAGCAGAGCGCTGCCGTCAGCATCCTTGTGGATGTACAACTCGATGTTGCTCAGATTCACGCCTTCATCGGTGGGAACCACCGGAAGATTTCCGCTGCCATAGCTGCGTAGCAGCGATTGCGTGTGGTTGTTCTCCGAGAAGGTGAACTGCTCGTCACCGTTTACCATCAGCAAACGCTCTTGGCCGACGAATGGACGCAGCAACGTTCCTTCGGGTGAACTCCCCGCAGTTGTGGCCTGCGCAAAGCAAGCACAAGGTAGAAGAGCGAAAAACAGGAGCGCATTCAACGCGCAAACCAATCGGCTTGTAAGACTCGACTTCAAAATCAGTACCTTTCCAAGTAGCCTTCTCTCCGCATTCGTTGCGGCACCTTGAATAAGGCAACTCATTCGCCGAAAGTTAGAAATTTATCAAAGAAAATAAGTGGCTTATTTTCATCGTCTTAAAGATTAGTTGAATAGATTTTAGGGGAAGCGGTTCATTGAAATATGTTCTGAAATGCCGATTTTGTAAGATGTAGATTAGGCATTGTCGGTAAAATCAGAAACATGGAAACCGCACCGCCGGACTCGGCTGCTGTACAAAGTTCCAAATGGATGGCGCGCTACGAAACGCTGCTTCAAGCGTTGGAAATCATATCCATGCAGCGCGATCTGCGCTCGTTAGTGCAGCAACTGGAGGCACAGCTCCGCACGGTTCTGGAGTTTACTTTCTTTGACCTTCTCCTCTATGACCCAGAGACGGAGAAGATGACACCCATTGTTCCCGGTGCCTTGCCTTACTTGCCTCTGGGCCATCGCTTTCAGGACGGTCCGGGCTACATGGTCTGGAGTACCCAGCAGGCGCTTGCCTGCGATATTGCTGAGCTGACACACCGATGGCCGAGCTACGCCGAACTGCGCCGTGACGAGCACCTGAAGACGTATTGCGCGGTCCCACTCTCCACCACCCAGCGCAGGCTGGGCATTCTTCACTTATCGTCCACCGAAATCAGTTCGTACAGCGAAGAGGAGGTTCGGTTTATTCAGCGCGTGGCAGGACAGATCGCTGTTGCAATTGACAACGCGATGAACTTCGAGAGTTCGCGTAAGTTAGACCGCGAGCTGACCGAAGAGCGGGACCATCTGCGCAATCTGCTTGAGGTTACCAACTCCGTGGTCGGTTGCCTGGAATTGGAGGAGATAAGCCAGGAGGTCGTGACCCGCTTACAGAGACTGACGGACTGCGACTTCGCCAGCATCGTGCTGTACGACGAGGCGAGCGGGCAGCTGCGCTGGGAAGCCTCATGCAATCCTGGTCGCCAGCCCGTTCTGCCCGTTGGAATGACCATCCCGATGGCGCATTCGCCGCTCGCGGAGGTCCTGCGCAATCGCCGCCTGACCACCATGGGGCGGGATGACATTCAGGCTGGACGCGACTCAAAGCTGTTCTCAAACCTGATCGCGGCCGGCGCACGCGCGCTCTGCATTGTGCCTCTGGTTTCGCGTGGCAAAGCCGTCGGTCTCGTTCTTGCCTCCTACACCGATCGCGATGAGATCGGCCAAGATAAGGCATCGTTGCTTGAAGCAATTGCGGCGCAGGTCGCCACCTCGATCGACAATGCCCGTGCCTATCGCGAGATTTCTGGGTTACGCGACCGGCTGGCCAACGAAAAGCTTTATCTCGAAGAAGAGATCCGCAGCGAGCACAACTTTAAGGAAATCGTTGGCGACAGCAAGGCTCTACGCCGTGTGTTGGCGCAGGTGGAAATGGTGGCGCCCAGCGACTCCACGGTGCTGATTTGCGGTGAGACTGGAACCGGCAAAGAACTGATCGCCCACGCCGTTCATGATTTGAGTGCGCGCCGGAATCGCACTTTATTGAAGTTGAATTGCGCTGCAATTCCGCTGGGACTCTTGGAAAGCGAAATGTTCGGTCATGAGCGCGGAGCTTTTACCGGGGCAGTGACACAGCGGATGGGCCGCATCGAACTTGCCGATCAAGGCACACTTTTTCTGGACGAAGTAGGCGATCTGCCCTTGGAATTACAGCCGAAGCTACTGCGTGTGTTGCAGGAGCGCGAATTCGAGCGGATCGGTGGCCGCACTCCGATTCACGTCAACATTCGCCTCATCGCAGCCACAAACCGTGACCTGGAAACGATGGTCGCCGAACGTCAATATCGCAGCGATCTCTATTACAGGCTCAATGTATTTCCGATTACGATCCCACCATTGCGCGAGCGCCCGGAAGACATTCCAAGCCTGGTGCGGCTCTTTACCCGGAGGTTTGCGCGCAAGATGAATCGTGCGATCGACACAATCCCTTCTGAGACCATGGAGCGCCTGGTTCATTTCCCATGGCCCGGAAATGTGCGTGAACTCGAAAACGTCATCGAAAGGGCGGTCATCCTGAGCCAAGGTCCGGTTCTGCAACTGACCCTGCCAGATCTGGGCAAAGCAGCCGACTTGATCGGTGTCATTGCGACGCAGGAAACCACAGCCACAGCACATGACGAGCGCGAACTGATGTTACGGGTCTTGCGTGAATGCAATGGCAGAGTGGCGGGGCCAAAAGGTGCGGCGGCCCGGTTAGGCATCAGCCGCTCCACATTGTTTTCCCGTCTGCAGGCACTTAACATTTCTCCCCGCCAGGTGCGTTCAGCAAGCCGCCGGGAGGGAATTGCTCGGGCGCTCAAGGGATGATTCTTCAGGGATGCCGAGGGCGCTTCTTGGAGATATGGGGGCTCTGAGCCGCAAGATCGCTCCTGCGCCTCAGCAATGTGCTGATGACTTGGATTTTGGATGGATCCCCAGAACGTGGTTCGACGAGGACTTAGATGATGGCCTAGGCGGTTCGGCTGATTGCCCAGTCTGTCGTCCATGCATGACCATATCCTGTTGTTTTACTCATCTGAAATCGGCGATCAGGTCGGAACCAGCCGCGCGGCCACCGAGGCGCGCGATTTCCGGTCGCAACCGACGGCGCGAACCGTGTCGAAGAATCAGCGTTGCCATATCCGGGCGTATCTCTCGCCAGCAAAAAGGCACGATCAAGCCCGTTTGCAAAGCCTTGAGAGTTCTTCCTTTGCTCTTTCTGAGAACAAAATTCTAGTCCTGCCTCTTTTGTCGTCAGTGCTGACTAATGTGCTGACACTGTGTCGGCTATGCTGTCGACGTCGACTTGACCGAGACGCATGCGCGATCCGTTGCGTGACAGACTGTGAAGCCACATATAGCTCTAGCCCATGGGCCCAGAGAACGCTTCAGAATTCAATGATAGACCTAAACTCATGCAGCCTCTTGTGAGTCTGCTTTTCCGAAAGTCGGTCTCCTTCGAAGTTCGGCGAAATACGTGCAAGATGCGAAGATGCAACTTATAAGAATTGGTGCTCTGATTTCGCACGGCGACTCACCGAGTCCTTAAGGGGCCTGGGATGTCGGAAATACTGGCGACGCTACCTGTTTGTCGATTGTTTATAGATTTCGGAGGAGCAAAGATTATGTTTACTCGGAAAACGTTTCGAATGGGGTTTGCTTTGGCTCTGGCCTTTGCCTTCCTGATTGCGACCCCAGCATTACAGTGTCAGGATAAGTCCGACACGGTCAGTTCACCTGTGCCAGTGGCCCCTGAGGCGAAGAAAGATGCTACCCCGAAAGGACCGCCGCCGGTTCATTACGACGGTCTTTTCCCATCCGCTGGCAAGTCCCTGAACTCCTGGGGCATCACGCCCTCTATCACCTTCATTCAGTTCTGGCTCGCCAACCCCAGCATGGGCGAGGTAACAGGCCAGCAGCAGAGCATGAGCCTGATTGAATTCGGTGGCGATCTCAATCTGAAGAAGATCGCAAACATCCCAGGCGCGACGATTCACTTCCGGGAACTCAACGTACCTCTCGTTCACATGACCGGCACGTACGGCCAGGCCGCAGCCGACGTATTCGTTGGTCAACCGGGACCCTACATCCCGTACCAGGCGCACCTTACCAGGTTTACTTGGGAGCAGCACTTTGGCGAAGATCGTGGCTTTGTCGAATTCGGTAAGAGCAACGCAGGAGACTACTTCGCAATTCCGGTTTGCAACACCGGCTTCGGATGCCAGAGCCTCCTAACGCAGTACGATGGCGGCATGGGCGAAGATCCTGCTCCTTATGCCAACTTCCTGGCACGTGTTGGTTTCAACATCAACAAAAAGGCATCGATTCAGGTCGCCGAGTGGCGTTCCACGGCGATGTTCCCATGGACCGATGGCTGGGAATTTGGCAAAACCAACATCAGCCCGGCCCCGGGCCACGCTCCTTATTTCCATAGCGACAGCAACGTCTATATCGCGGATTTCATGTACAAGACGGAAGGTAGCGCCAAGTATCCAGGAAACTATGAGGCGATTTACTACCACAACACAGCCATGCAGGACAGTGAGAAATCCACCGGCAGTGGTTTCGCCAATTCTGGGTCCGATATACATCACGGCACCAATGGCATGTATGCCGCGGGACGCCAGACTTTCTACCGTTTTGATGGCGGACGGCCGGGACCGCCTCGCGCCGTGAGTGCCTTTGCCCAGTTGAATCAGAGCTTCGACAGCAAAAACGTTTCGGGCCTGACAACCGACTTCAAAACTGGAATGATCGTTTCGGGATTGTTCAAGAGCCGCCCGATCGACAGCTATGGCTTCAACGTCTGGACGGCCCACCTTACCAACAACTATCAGGCCTATCTGAAGACGCAGAATCTGGCTGCCGGCGGGAGTGGATACACCGTTCCGCAGACCGAATTCTCGATTGGTCCTGACGCAAACTTCATCTTCAAGAACGTGATTGTCAGCCCGTTCGCGCTGCGCACCTTCAACGCGAATACCTTCATGAATCCGAAGTTTGCCGGAAGACCGCAGAACGGCTGGGGAGTTGGAGCCACTCTGGTTGTGCTGATCGACAAAGTATTCGGGCTTACCCCCGCCATGTTCTAATCGCCTCCGGTTAACGGGGTGCATTCAGACTTAGCTGGGGAGTAGCGTTACCACGCTTCTTCCCCAGCGCACTTCACGCAGTTGGGAGTCACTGGTGTGTTGAGATCACTTGTAATGTGCCTGGCGTTCACGGTGCTGACGGCGTCTATCGCGGTTGGTCAAGGCGAGAAGAAGTTTACTGCCGATCGGCATAAAGCCGCTGGCCTCGAATGCCAGAGCTGTCACACGGAAGGCACGAAGAAGGCGGTTGAATCCGAACAATGCCTCACCTGTCACGAGTCGTTTCAGGCGGTGGCAAAGCGGACCAAAGATCTCAATCCCAATCCGCATGACAATCACATAACGCAAAGCGCCGAGTGTACGCAGTGTCATCACGGGCACAGAACCGATGACAACGTGTGTATGAGCTGCCACTCGAATATGCAATTCAAACGTAAGAACTAGCTTCAGGTTGCTTCTTGGCATGCGGAAGCGTCGGCTAACGACAGTTTCCAAGATTCAACCGTTTCGAAAATATGTGGATACGCAACTTAATCGAGGAATAAGCGTCATGACAGATAAAAAAAATCCGAATGATACGCAATCCGTTCAAGCCCGTCGTAATTTCCTTAAGGGATCAGTTGCAGTCGGTATTGCCGGCATGGCGGCCGCTACCGGAGCGGCTGCGAGCGACAGCCCCCAGACTCATCACAAAGCAGGCGCCGAGACTACACCCGACTGGCTGAAAGCTCCAGATCCGATTCCAGATAGCCAGATCAGCAAGACCGTCACTGTCGATGTAGTCATCATCGGCTCGGCTCTCTCTGGTCTGAGTGCCGCCCGCGCGGCACTGGAAGCCGGCGCTAAGGTCGCGGTGATCGAGAAAGCTCCCGATCTCGTCTATCGCAGTTCCGACGTGGGTGTCATCAACAGCTCGATTGCGAAGAAGTTAGGCAACGTCATCGAACCTGCCGATGTCGTGAATGCCATTCAGGACTACTATGGCTGCCGCACCAATGCGGATCTGTGGCGCTACTGGGCCGAGAATGGCGGCGCGGCGCTCGACTGGTGGCTGGGTTTGGTTCCCAACTACAAGCTGGTGGACGAGAGTTTTGATATCCCGGCTGACACCAAGGACGTCTTTGTCCGGTTGCCGCACTGGCCGCATCCCAAGCCGTTCAATCTCGCGACGGAGCACTACAAGACCTTCTCCACCGTGCATCAGATTCTCCCCGACATGGGCGTGGCTCTCAAGGCCGTGCAAAGCAAGTGCAAGGACCTAGGCTGTGACTTTCACTACTCGACTTGGGCTCGCCAGTTGGTGCGCCTGAACAACCAGGGCCGCGTGACAGGAGTTATCGCTCAGGAAAAGGACGGGACGTACGTAAAGTTCGTGGCGAGCAAGGGAGTCGTCCTCTGCACCGGAGACTACAGCGGAGACCGCAGGATGCTGGAGCGCTTCTGCCCGCAGGTGGCCGACCTCTATCCGTTCACCATCTGGTTTAACAAAGACGACAAGGGCGTCAATACCAATACCGGTGACGGACAGAAGATGGGCATGTGGATTGGCGCACAGCTTGAGCGCGGTCCGCACGCACCGGTCAGCCATTGCGTAGGTGGGCCTCTGGGCGACGATGCCTTCCTGCTGGTGAACGCTCGTGCCGAACGTTTCATGAACGAAGACAACGATGGCCAGCGCTGGACCAACGCAATCGAGCGTCAGCCGAAGATGCAGGCGTTCCAGATCTTCGACTCGAAGTGGCCGGACCAGTTGAAGTACCAGGGCATCAGCCATGGCATGGTCAACTCGGTTCGCAAAGGTTCGTCAACCTTCTCGAATGGCGGATGGACCTCAGTTACGACGCCTGAAAACGTAATGTCGAAGGCCAAGAAGGCCGACACGCTGGAAGACCTTGCAAAGCAGCTGGGTCTGCCGGTCGATACCTTCGTCGCCACCGTGAAGCGCTATAACGAACTGGCAAAGCACGGAAAAGACTCCGACTACTACAAACGTTCCGACCGCTTGTTCCCAATCGAAACCGGACCCTTCTATGGAGGACCTACCGGACAGGCTCTGCTGGTTGTGATGGGCGGGCTTGTTGTCAATGCTAAGTGTCAGGTCTGTGAGAAGGATTTTGAAACGATTCCTGGTCTCTATGCGGCGGGTAACGCAATGGGCGGACGATTCGCCACTGACTATGCCGTAACCGCGGCTGGCGTCAGCCATGGCACGGCACTGACCTTTGGACGCCTGGCTGGGCAGGAGGCGGCAAAGGGATAGCCTCGCGCTTGACCAAGCCGAACACGATCAACACGCGTTGACATTGCGGCCGTTGCGGTCACCGCAACGGCCGTAGGTCTTCGCGCGTTTTGATCGGAGAGCTCTTAACTCATTTCAGATTAAACGAGAGATTTCGCGGAAGGGAGTCACCAGTGGATCCAGAAAAGAACGTTCCATCCCGAAGAACATTCCTGCGCGGTGCGGCTGTTACCGCCATGGCAGTAGTCGGTGTAGATGCTCTGGCTAACGCCGCAGCGACGCCGACTGGAGTTGAATCGGATGAGAAGTCCAAGAGCGCCAAAGCTGTCAGGGACATCAAGGCTGATGAAACCATCGAAGCCCAGGTGGTTGTTGTCGGTTCCGGTCTCGGCGGACTCTCCGCAGCCATGACCGCAATCGAAGAGGGGGCCAAAAAAGTCATCCTGATTGAGAAGGAGCCCTTCTGGGGCGGCGGAACAAATTTCGCCGAGGTTTTCATCGGCCCCCCGGCAGATGAGGCTAGCGCACGTCAGATGGCAGCCGATTTTGCCAAGCAGTCCAATTATGTTGCGGACCCGATGCTCCACTACACGAAGGCAATCGAGCAGAAGGAGAACTCCACCTGGCTATTTGAAAAGCACAAGGTCGTGATTCATCCCCTGCCGGGCACTCCGCTGAATTTCTATGATGGCGGCCATGGCAAGTCGTGTGTCGACACTCTGGTTCCGCAGGCCAAGGCTCTCGGCGTCGATATGCGCCATAGCACCGCAGCAATTTCTCTTCTGATGAAGGACCAGCATACCTGCGCAGGCATACGAGTCAAAGACAAGAACGGAAAGGTCATCGATATCCACGCGAAGGGCGTTGTGCTGGCAACCGGTGGCATGAGCACGAACCGGGCCTTGCTTGCCAAGTACACGAGCGTCGATCTTGAGAAGGCTCTTACCGACGGAGCCAAGTCAGGCCAGGACGGCGATGGTCACGTGATGGTCGAGGCGACCGCCCATGGCAAAGCGACTCACCTCTGCATCTCCTCCATGTTCCTTAACGTCAAGGGCTTCACCTATGATTCTGCCCTTGGAGCGTGCGTCGGCATGCAGCCCACGAATTTGTGGGTGAACCAGGATGCGGTCCGCTTCATCGATGAGAGCGTTGTTCGGTCGACCGCGGATTCCAACAAGGTAGTCGAGACTCAGGGCAACGTGTACTCGATCGTAGACCAGGCAGGCATCGAGAAGTACGCTGCTGGCGGCTGCCAGACCCACTACTCGGGCTTCGCCGATAAGCTGGTGGGCAGCCCGATTCCCGGTTTGACCGCAGAAGTTGAGAATTACAAGAGTCTTCCCGATGTCTTCTATGCTGATACCCTCGCGGAGTTGGCTAAGAAGATGGGCGTGGATTCCGCTACGCTCCAGACTACGATAGGGAAGTACAACAACTTTGCTCAGTCGGGAACCGATGCGGAGTGGGGCAAGAAGGCCTCGAACATCTGGCCAATCGCCAAAGGTCCGTTCTACGCCTTCCGGATATACTCCGGCATGTTGAACACCAACGGCGGAGTCCGCATCAACACCAACGCCCAAGTGGTCGATCCTCGCTACAAGCCGATCAAAGGACTCTATGCCGCTGGAATTGTCACGAGCGGATGGGAGGGCGAGACCTATCTGATGGGCACCTGTCAGGCGGTTGCTCTGTGGTGCGGTCGAAAGGCGGCAAAACACGTCGTCGCCAATCTGTAGGCTGCAGCTTCGAGGCCAGAGTCCGAAATGACCGGCGACGTTGCACCTGATCTTTGGACCCGAATGTTCCAGACATAGAGCATTCGGGTCTTCGTTTTTGTATTTAGTGGTTTTCCTGTTTCCCGCATGGGACCGCGGAAATCAATGTCACTAGTCAGCTGAATGGCGCCCGGCCAAAGGCGAGGAAGAAGTTCAACTTCGTCGGTACGGGAGCCGAGTCCCAAGGTAAAGCAAGGATAGATGAGATTTCCAGTACATGTCTGGGATATAGTATCCGGGATGGATTTCTACGCCACCTTGATCAATATCGTGCGCGCGGTTTCGGAGCCCCGCGACATTGACTCTTTGGTGAAGGAGCTCTCTGTTCATCTCCATTCCGTCGTAGAGTTCGACTATTTCGATATCCTCCTGTACGACGCTGATGCTGATCGCTACACGTTGTTTTTCCCTGGAACGTCTCCGCACATCGACAGGCAGCTCCCATTTACCGCCGGTCCTGGTCATCTGGTTTGGTCGACTCAAAAGCCATTGATCTGTACCGGAGAAGAGCTGACGATACGCTTCCCTGAGTACGCTGCGACGCGAGCTGACGAGCACCTGCGCATGTGGTGTGCGCTGCCGTTGACCACGTCACGGCAACGGTACGGCGTTGTGCATTTTGCGAGTGCGAGTGCGGAGGCATACGGCCCGGAAAAGATGGACTTCTTGAGGAGTGTTGCCTCCTTGCTGTCTATCGCAGTGGACAACGTTCGTGCGTATCAGAAGGTGTTCGCACTCAGTGATCGGCTTGCCAACGAGAAGCTCTATCTCGAAGAAGAACTGCAGGCGCACTACAACTTCAACGAGATTGTCGGAAAGAGCGAAGCTCTGCATCATGTTCTCGCCCAGGCAGAACAGGTAGCGGAAAGCGATAGCACGGTCTTGATTATGGGGGAAACCGGAACCGGCAAGGAATTGCTCGCCCGTGCGATCCACAACCTGAGCTTGCGCCGCAGCCGTACCCTGGTGAAAGTGAACTGCGCGGCGATTCCTTCCGGACTGCTGGAAAGCGAGATGTTCGGCCACGAAAAGGGCGCGTTCACTGGAGCCACGTCGCAGCGCATCGGACGCCTCGAGTTGGCAAACAAGGGAACGTTGTTTCTGGACGAAGTAGGCGACATTCCTTCCGAACTGCAGCCAAAGCTTCTTCGAGCAATCCAGGAACAGGAGTTTGAGCGTCTGGGAAGCACGCGGGCGGTTCATGTCGACGTGAGACTGATTTCCGCGACGAATCGAAATCTGCAGGAGATGGTCTCAAACCGCGAGTTTCGTAGCGATCTGTACTATCGCCTGAACGTCTTCCCACTCTGCCTTCCGCCACTCCGGGAGCGCAAGGGGGATATTCCGCTGCTCGTACACCACTTCGCCAAGAAATACACCACGCGCATGAACAAGGAGATCACGACCATTCCTACGGAGACGATGCGAGTGCTCGAGAGCTTGCCGTGGCCGGGCAATGTTCGTGAGTTGGCCAACGTAATCGAGCGCGCGGTGATCCTAAGCCGCGGCAGCGTCCTGGAAGTGCCTCTTGGAGAACTGCGCGGGGAGCCTCAGGCGACTACGCCGGTTTCGACTCCCGCTCCGCCGCGCATAACTCAGCCGAAGCCGGTAGCCGACAGCATCGAGCATCAGGAGCGGGAAAGAATTCTGTTCGCGTTGCGCGAGTCCAATGGAATCGTCGCGGGACCCGACGGGGCCGCGGCCCGCTTAGGCTGGAAGCGCGGCATGCTGCTTTCCCGAATGCAGCGTTTGGGAATCTCACTCTATTCCGCAGACGTGAAGGAAGCGGAGCGGGAACTGATTCTCTGTGCGTTGAGAGAAACGAACGGCATTGTCGCCGGGGCCAAAGGGGCGGCGGCAAAACTCGGTATACAACGTTCGACGCTTCTTTCTCGAATGCAACGGCTCGGCATCTCTCCGAAGGAAGTGAAGGTCGCAAAGCGGCTAATCAGTTTCGCAAACGCACGCGAAGGTGAAGACGTCCAGTAGTGCCGTTTGAGCCAAGTCAATCGGCAGTCCTTGCTTTCCAGTTGCCCTACCCGAGTGCCCCCAAATAGCCGCATGCCTCGCATCAGAACGCACCCCATCTAAGCCTTCCATCATTACGCTCCACCCTGTGGCATCAAAAATGCACCACTCAGTACCAAACGTCTATTCGGCTGCATCAAGCCGGAATGGTGTGGCGAACTATTTTTAGAAATAGCGACGATCTCTTCACGAAGGAAAATGAATGCCCAAACTTACTAGCCCTGTCTTTCGCTGTTTAGCGATCGCGCTTACCACTCTGTTTTGCTTAACCGGACTATTTGCTTCAGAGCATGGCGGGAGCGTGTATCCTGCGGGAGCAGAAGGATTTCTGATCGCGTCAGCCGAACCCGGAAAAGGTCAGACACAGGTTCAGAACTACAACTGTTTCTACATGACGACGAGAATTGACGACGCTCATGGTAGGGCGGTTACTCCAGCCGGCTTCGAGTTAATCTCAGTCGCGAACGCGGTGAAGCTTTCGCACAACTGGGGTGTGCACTTTCTGGGTGGCGAACTGGGCAGCTACATTGCAATCCCAAACGTTTACCAGCGGCTCAGCGGAGCGGGGCAGACCTATGCGAAAGATGCCATCGGCAACTTCAATATCGCGCCATTCGCTGTTTACATGCACAAGGGAGCGGTCTTCCAGACATATGAAATCGGCTTCGAGCCAGCTGGCTCAGGATATGACGCGAACGGGAAGCTCAACATAGGTCAGCACAATGTCGCCATCACTCCCGCGTACGCGATCACAGTGATGCCCAATCACGGCAAGACAGACCTCGGTGCCCGCATCGATTACGTCATCAATGGCCAAGACCACGTGACGCACTACCACACCGGCAACGAACTTTACCTCACGTTTGATGCTCAGCAGCATATACCGGTGATGCGCGCCAACCTGATGACCGTCGGACTCGCCGGTTACTTCTTCCAGCAAATCACAGACGACAAGCAGAACGGGCAAACTTTCATCGCGAAGAATGCCGATGGTTCGGTTTGCGTTGGCTACAAGGGCCAGAGGCTATCAGTTGGGCCGCAAATCACATTTCCGATTGGCACCCGGGGCGCGCTATTGGTGAAGTGGAACCATGACCTGCTTTCGAGGAACGGGCCGCGCGGAAACGCGGTGTGGATGGAAATCGGTATCCCGTTCTCTTATCTCCATCACCCGAAGCTAGAGGGAGCCAATTAGAACAGGCTGTTCGTTCCTGGGACCGTTGTCACACTCGACGATGAGTGTTCCACTGATCGGCGCGCCGCTGCAATTCACTGATGTCGACACCAAAGATGTCGACATCAGTGAATTGCTCTGACGACATACAAGTCGCCATCTGTGACACCGCATACATAACCAGCATTGCCAGTCCAGCATAAACGTTCAGACAAAGGCGGTAAGCACGACATTTGGGGCACGTCGTCACCATTTCGGCCTGAGACGGTGATCTTAAACGTGCGCGGCTCGTCGAACACACGAAATACCGACAACGTCGAAGTGGAAATCCGCTTGCAGTACCCAATTTGAAGAAGGATTGGAGAGCAGCGAAATGTCACCAAACAAATTCCAGACGAAGACCGACAAGTATTGGGTAACCAAGCACAATTTTTTTGACGAAGTGATGAGTCAATATTCGCTTCCGGAACAGGTCCGCATACACGATGTGACGCTCCGTGAGGCCGAGCAGGCCCCCCATATCGTCCTGCGGCCCGACGAGAAGATTCGAATTTACGAGGCACTCGACGAACTGGGCGTCTACAGCGTCGAGATCTTCCCGATCATCTCGGACGAGGATAAAGAACTAGCCAAGGAACTGGTAAAGCGTCGTAGAAATGCAAAGATCGTCTTCCTCTGCAGGTGGTTTAAGGAGGAGGTCGATTTCGCCGCGGAGTGCGGTGCCGACGGAGTAGTGGTAGAAGGTGCAGGCAATACCGAATTGGCCGAGGCTGGTCTTGGGACAAGCCCCGATGAAATGTATAGGCTCTTCGTGGAGACCACAGCCCATGCCAAGAAAAACGGCCTGTTCACTTCCGTCATGCCGTGGGATAGCAACAGAGGTCCAATTGATTTCATGGAGCGTGTCTATAAAGGAGTGGTGAACGAAGGTGGCGCTGACAACGTGGTGATCGCAGACACACACGGTTGCAGTATGCCGGCGGCAGTCTCCTACTTCGTTCGGAAGATCAAGGAATGGGTGCCAGGCACGCCAGTGGAAATGCATGCCCATAACGATATGGGATTGGCAACAGCGTGCATGCTCTCCGCGGTAACAGCCGGAGCTTCCGTGGTACACACCTCGATTAATTGCCTTGGGGAACGTGCGGGAAATGCGGCTACGGAAGAGGTGGCTCTCGACCTTGAGTTGCTCCTGGGCTTGAACACCGGAATCCGGCTTGACCGGCTCTATCCAGTCGCCCAGATGATTGCGGAGATGACCAAGGTTCCAATCGCGCTTAACAAGGCGGTTGTTGGCTACAACGAATTCGCAGTCGAATCTGGCATGGTGGTATACCTGCAAGATCATCTCGCCGCAAAGAATGTTCCCTATATGGCCTATCTTCCCGAACTTATTGGTCGCAAAGATCGCGACATCGTATTGGGCAAGATGACCGGCGCTTATGCCGTCCAGAAAGAGTTGGACAAGATGGGCATCGCTGCGTCGAAGGAGCAAGTGAAGGAAATAGCACGTCGCATCAAGGTGGAAGCGAGCCTTCGGAAGTGGTCCGTTACCAGTAATGACCTTGCCGTGATCGCAAGCGATGTGATCGGCCTGGCAAACGCCGCCTCCGGAAAGTAAGCAGCAAGTTCCCCGGGGCCGATGCTAAACGGCTGGCCTCGGGGATTCCCCTCACTCACTTACCTCTTTCACGTGGAGCAGTTTATGACACAGAGCGCGACTACCGTTTGTGGACCGGTTCCGATTGAACAACTTGGGAGAACCCTTGTCCATGAGCACATACTCTTCGGCTTTCCTGGCTGTCAGGGCGATGTGACCTGCGCTCCGCGATTCGACCGTCAGGCGATTGTGGACCGCACAGTCGCAAAGCTCAAGAGATTCCGTGAAATCCATGGACTTGGAACGATCATTGATGCCACTCCTAACGACTGCGGTCGCGACCCAGTGTTGTTGCGCGACATATCGAGCCAGTCAGGGGTCCACATCCTGTGCAGCAGCGGCTACTACTACGAGGGCGAAGGCGCCACATCGTACTACAAGTTTCGCGCCCTGCTCGGCGACGCAGATCAAGAGATCTACACAATGATGAAGACCGAGGTCACGGAGGGAATTGCCGGCACAGGGATCAAGGCTGGTGTTTTCAAGGTGGCCAGCAGCAAGGATTGCATCACGGACTACGAAAGACGTTTCTTCAGGGCAGCAGCGAGGGTTTCCAGTGAAACCGGAATACCAATGATCACCCACACCCAGGCAGGAACCATGGGCCTGGAACAGGCAGAGCTGATACTTGAAAACGGCGCAAGGCCTGAGAAGGTCATGATCGGCCACATTGAAGGGAATACTGACCTGCGATACTTCTTCCAAATTCTCGAGAAGGGTGTGTCCATTGGCTTTGATCGCTTCGGGCTGGAAGGATACACAGGATCGCCTTCTGACGCGGTACGAGTGGCGTGCATTGTCGCTCTCGTAAGGGCGGGCTTTGGAAAACAAATCATGCTCTCGCATGATTCGATTTACAACTGGATCGGAAAGCCTCTGGACGTGACTTCGCCCTCACACCCGGAAATCATCTTCCAAGATGTTGTGCCCGCATTTAAGAAGGCTGGATTCACGGATGCAGAGGTTGACATGCTGCTGATTGACAACCCAAAGCGATTCTTAGCGTCTGCAGTTGCGGCCGCAACTGCAGACTGAACGTAACAATCAAAGAGCGCGGCAATCTCGCGTAAGACAAAGCCCGCGGCCACGGCCGCGGGCTTTGTCATTGACGGATTTGGGTCCAATGTCGTGCATCTCGGCAATGGAACGGCAGAGGAGGAGGGCGACTCAGAGTTCTCCAGTGAGTCACCCTCCCAAGTGGTCTTACTTCGCGGCAGACTTCGAGAGCGAAGAGGGTAGTTCGTCCTCTTCCTGGCCGCCGTCAATACGCGGGCGAATGATCTTGCCATTCTTCTCTGCTGCCTTGACCAGTTCGGCTTCTTCGTGTGCCCACTTCCAGTACGAGACTTCGTGAGGGGAATGTTCCGTCGCGGTCACAAACATCTCTGTGGAGAAGCCGAGACGCAGTTCGTTCGCGATGTCTTCCTTCCAGGCCTTGCGGAGCATCTGGGTGGTGATTCGACGCGTTGTGCGAGTACCAAGGCTGAGAATGAGCTTGGCGATCTCCTGAGCGCGGGTGTACGCCGCTTCGGTGTCGCCGCAGATCTCATTCACCATGCCCAACTGGAGAGCCTTGCGGGCAGTGATGACCTCACCGGTCAACTCTGCATAGGCAAAGCGTTTGCGGCCCATTAGCTCGCGCCATGCGATCTGAACGCCGTCGCCTGGGACCATGTTGACGCGGTAATGCATCTCAGTGGTCCAGGCGTCTTCAGTGGCCAGGGTGATGTCGCTGAAGAGCACGAGATCAGAGTGGAAGGCGGCACCGTTCCATACGCCGATCGTGGGAACCTCGACGTCGAAGACCTGTCCTTCGATATCGTTCGTGCCATCGTAGTACTGCAGATCGTACATCTTCCAAGCCTGGTCCTGAGCAGAAGCGAACTCGGTCGGCGGAGCCCACTTGCCAGTCTTCTTGTCGCAGCGGCCGATGCCCTTGAACAGATCCTTTCCGCAGCCACCAAAAATGATTACTTCGTTTTCCGGATCGCGTCCAGCCCAGTCGAAGAAGTGATGCAGCCCCTGATGCGCCTGCGCGCCCCACTGGCAGCTGTCGCCGTCGGTATGAAGGCGGGCTTCGAGAATGCCATTTTCCCGCTTCATGATCAAGCAGTCCTTGAGCTTCTCCGAGTATTCCGCGAAGGTCATATGGGGAATCATCCCATATTCCTTCTCGGCATTGATGATGTTCTTGCTCCTATGAAGATCGGGTTCCCAATTGCCTCGAATCGACATGTCTTGCTCCTTTTGCTATGAGATATCGTGAATTACAAACTTCCTATTGCACTTGCATTTCCGAAGCTCGGCGTAGCGCGTGTTGTATGCCGAGGCACCGCAAAAGCTATGATCGTAGGCGCGTCAGAGCCTCTCTTAACTCTCAAGGCGCGAAGAACACGCGGCATCGCAGGGAACAGCTTCGCGAAGCTCCGACTCAAGCCTGGAGATCGGATTGGAGTGTCCGGGGTAAATGAAAATCGCTGCAATTAATCCGACCACAGCGATGGCAGAGATAGTTTCCATCGGCAGCCTGTAGGCTCCCGTCGAGCCGAGTGCGGTTGCGCCCAACATCACGCCCACCGCTCCGCTGAACATAGCGACGCTCATCCAGCTTCCAACTACCTTCCCAACAACGGATGGTGAGAATGTTTTGGCGGCAAAACCCAAAATGACTGGATTCACGAAGGGCGTGCCTGCCCCGGTCATAATCAGGCACAGGATCAGTGCAGATCGCTGGCTGCCAATCTGGGGAATAATCATGAGAACCGGACTCACCGCAATCAGCACGAAGCCCATGAGGACGACAGGCCGAGCCCGCCCTCTGAATACTTTGTCCACCAGGAGTCCGCCCACTAGTGAGGCAACAATCCCCGCAAGCAGGACGGTTGTAATAAGCTTCCCAGCGGTCAAAGCTCCAAGGCCAAGTCCCATCGGAGGCAGAACTGCCAAGTAGCCGGGAGTCAGGGAATTGAACGTTTGCAGTGACCATACGCCGCAGGATAGGCCGATCATTCCCGCCAGAAATGACCGCGTACCCCAAAGGGTGAAGATGCCGGATGGCCCAGAAGTCGGCGCCTCAACTGGCGCCGCAGGTGCGTGTTTCTTGGCGATCAAGCTCATAGCGAAGACGAACACCGTCGCTACACCCAAGCCAAGCGATAACCAGGCGACGCCCTTTTGCCATGACCCGGCGGAGAGAGCTAGTTGTGGCGAAACAACTAGCCCGAACATAACGCCGAGCGACATCACCATCGATTGCAACCCCGTAGCGGTCCCTGCTTCCCGTTGGGGGAACCAAAGGGCGACAGCCGGTCCAATCGCAACCCACACTGGGGCGCACCCGGCCGCCTCTGCGATTCGGATTGCTACGATCATCCAATAGCTGTGTCCTAACCAGGGCATCAAAGCGTTGGAAACGACGAGCAGGACCATGCTCGCATTGATCACGGAGAAGACGCCAAAACGATCAATCAGGTAGCCTGCTATCGCGCAACTCACTGCCGTCGCGAGCATGTGCAGTCCCATAAAACCGAAGGAGGCCGCCCCCATGCTGATTCCCAGATCCTTTGCGACGATTCCCATCAGTGGTGCAAAGGAGATCATGATCATCGCCGAGCTGAAGGTGACGATCAGAATTTGCGCCAGGACCACCCAACGAAACCGAGAATATTGCCCTGATGTGTTCATGGTTTCTCGCATTACCGCTTTCCCAGAAATGCGTCTCAATGGCTTTTTTAAGATCCACTCTTTAGCCGTTGCCGCAAGCTACACAGAGTTTGCCGGTGCGCTTTCTGTACGCCGCCCATACACAAGCACGCGGTCTGCCAAATGACCTGAGCGCGAAAACAGCCGAAGTTACGTCGCCGCACGCCGAATGTCTCAATTGCTGACATGCGCGTCCGCTTCATGATTTCAAACGTGTCGCCGTTCTCGACACTCGTGGTCGTGTAACTCTGATTTCACGAATGGCAGTATCGAGGCAATCTCTACTACTCGTGGACCGAGCGGTTGTTTGATTAGCTCTTCTCGTCGGCACTCTCGCTCAGGCTGGAAATTTGGAATTTCGACAAAGAGTTGGAAGCTTGCGTGCACTCCAATGAGCACGCAGTAGAGCGGCACGACGATGACGCTCCGGAACTGCACCGGCAGTGGATAAAGGATAAGGAGCCAAACAGATGTCTCAAGTTACAAGCGCGCCCGCGCGTACCCCTATTGACTGGCTTTTGCGCCCGCGTTCAGTCGCGATCATCGGCGTCTCATCGAATCCGACTGCGCTCGGTAGCCGCGTATTCACCAACCTGGAGAACGCCGGTTTCAAAGGAGAGATTCATCTCGTCAATCCCAAGCGCGCGGAACTTTTTGGGCGGCCATGTGTGGCGACGCCTGACGACCTCCCGATTGGAGTGGATTGCGCGGTTCTGGCCATTCCCCGTGTTGCGGTGCTGGACGCACTCCGGAGCCTAGTGCGGCGAAACGTAAGGAGCGCCATCATTTTTTCGGCTGGATTTGCGGAAAACGGGCCAGAGGGCCGTCTCGAGCAGGAAGAGATCGGCCGCATCGCGCGCGAGCACAACATGGCGATTGAAGGACCGAACTGTCTGGGAATGGTCAATTTTGTTGATGGCACGCCCTTGACCTTCATGATGAATGACGCGAAGAGGCTGACGGAAAAGGCAGGCATCGCGATGGTTTCCCAGAGCGGTGCCATGGCGACGGTGCTGGGAGTGAGCCTGAGAACCCACAAGGTCGCAATGTCCTATTCGGTGTCAACCGGCAACGAAGCAGCCAACAGCGCGGAGGACTTCGTCGAGTACCTGATCGAGGATGATCGGACGAGCGTGCTAGTTCTGTTGATCGAGCAGTTCCGGCAGCCGCAGAAGTTTTTGAAATTGGTTAGCCGTGCTAAACAGCTTGGCAAGCACATCGTGCTGCTTCATCCCGGCCGCGGCAGTGCCGCCCGCGAATCGGCAGCCACTCATACCGGCGCGATGGTCAATGACTACAAGGTCATGCGCACCAAGGTAGAAGATGCCGGCGTGGTGGTCGTAGACACTGTCGAAGAGTTGGTTGATGTTGCTCAATTGCTGAGCGTGTGCCCTTATCTGCCTCATGGGGGCGCCGCGGTGATCGCGGAGTCAGGCTCCTTTAAAGCGCTGGCACTGGACTTCTGCGAGTCAATAGGTTTGCCACTTCCGGGACTCGGCGAAGCCGTCAGGGGCGCGCTGCTGGAGGCGCTTCCTGAATTCATCCCGCCGAGCAATCCATTGGATGTGACGGGGCAGGCGATGAACGACGGGGACCTCTACCGCGAGCCGATGCTTGCATTTCTTTCTGACGACAACTATGGAAGTCTGGTGCTCGGATTGATCTTGGCCGACGGGCCCGGCAACGACCTCAAATTTCCCATCATCATCGAGACGCTTCGGAAGCTCAAGCCAGCGAAGCCTGTCATCTTTGCGGCACTGGATGAAGGCGCGGAAAATCCTCGCGAATGCATTCGCGAGCACATCGCGGAACTTCGTTCTCTGGGAGTTCCGTTCTTTCCTACCTCTGAACGAGCGTTCCGAGCCCTCGGCCTGGTCACGAATTTTGCTGCCAGGCAAGCGAGGAAGTTGGCGGATGCTCCGCTTTCGTTACCGCGCAACCTCAAACTGGCGAATGGAACGATGACGGAGTACAAGGGCAAGGAGTTGTTGGCTTCCATCGGAATCGCAGTTCCGGCGGGCGGGCTGGCGACCACACTGCAACAGGCGCAGGGGATCGCTGAACGTATCGGGTTCCCAGTTGTGCTCAAGGCGCAAGAGGTGACCCTTACTCACAAGAGCGATATCGGGGGCGTCATCCTCAATATTAAGGATTCGGACGCTCTTGCGGCGGGCTGGAAGCAGTTGTATGACAACATCGCGCTTGCCCGGCCCGGGCTTACCTTGGATGGTGCACTGGTCGAGAAAATGGGAGCCCGCGGCCTGGAACTGATCGTGGGCGCCAAGAATGACAAAGACTGGGGGCCCGCGCTGCTGGTTGGCTTCGGCGGAGTCCTGGCCGAGGCTATAAGCGACGTTCGCTTGCTGCCGCCGGACCTATCGGTTGAAGCCATCGTGGACGAGCTGTATCAGTTGAAAAGTGCGGCCCTGCTCAAAGGCTTCCGCGGATCGCCAGCAGTGGATGTCAAGGCAGCTGCCGAACTCATTCACCGGCTGGGAGCATTCATTTGTGCGGAGCCGGCCATTAAGGAGATCGATATCAATCCGGTGTTGGTGTACCCAGTGGGGCAGGGGGCAGTGGCTCTGGATGCATTGATCGTCGCCAGACCGGGCATCAGCTAACAATCTCATTTCTTGCGAAGTTTGTTCTCCAACCTGTGCGTAAGACTCGGCCCGCGCTTTAAATCGCGGGCTTTTTTTAAACACATTCAGGAGGTGGAGAACTTACGGATTCAACATCTAAAGCGTGTCGTGTGAGAAGTCGTAGTGGGTTTACGAATCTCCGTCGAACGCCGGACTTATTTGTTGAACACCATGGACCGAAAGCCTGCGCAGCCCGTCTGCGAGGCCTCGACGCTCGCCTTGCAGACAAGGTCGATGACATGGCCCAGCATTGGGCCGCGCGCAAGGAAGCGCACACCATCATGGGCGAGGGCGTAAATCGCTTCCTGACCCAGATCATCCATCGCGCATACAGATGACATATCTATGGTGAGGATCTTGTCGGGGCAAACTCGTCTTGATTCTTGCCATCGGGTCATGAGTTCAACGGCGGATGCTCCGGACAACTCCCCTTTAAGGGAAAACAATAGTCCAGTGCCGGCACAATCCTCGACGTCGATTTGCAGCATACTGTTTGCTATTGCACGTAGTTGGCCATCCGATATCGCTCGAGAATTTTCCCCGGTGTCGGCCGTGGCCGTAAGCACAGGTTGCAGGCTCAGCATCCTACTGCAACATGTCGGCCCTGCGAAAGAAAAAGGCAGCATTTTCCGCCGTCTCCCAAGTTAAGGAAGGCGGAGTCTCGGCAGAGACGCTCGACAATGTTTTTCCCACCTGCACCTTCCGATTCCAGTGCCGTTTGCGCCGATGGAAGCGAAGATCGTTGACGCAATACCCACAGGCGACGAGTGGCACTACGAACCAAAGTGGGACGGTTTCCGCGGGATCGCATTCCGCGACGGCCAGCAAATCGGCTTGCAATCAAAGGCCGGACAGCCACTGATTCGGTACTTTCCGGGACTCGCCGCCACCCTACTCACAGTAAATTCCGAAAGATTCATCCCGCCCAGAGTCGCATTGACAAGCTCTCAAAACAGACACCCGGCACGCTCCTGCTCTTCGATTTGCTGGTGGAGTCCGAAGATGGCGATCAAACCGCTATGCCTTTGCGCGAAAGGCGAATCCGCCTGGAGCGATTCTGCGAACGTTCCGTCAATTCAACGCTGCTCAGGCTTTCTCCCGCGACAATTTAAGCCGGCAGTGGCTCGGCAGTGGCTGGAACACCTAGCGGGCAATGGATTTGACGGCGTCGTAGCAAAGTCGCTCCACGATCCATATCTCTCCGGTGAGCGCGCAATGCGCAAAATCAAGCGTATTCGTTCGGCGGATTGCATCGTCGGAGGGTTTCGATTCGCAAGCGAGGGCGGCGTGGTTGGATCGCTGTTGCTGGGACTTTACGGAGAAGATGGTCTTCTCCATCACGTCGGGTTCACATCGGTATTCACTTACGAAGACCGGCAGCAACTCCTCGCAATACTGAAACCCTACCTCGGCGGATCAGGATTCACCGGCAATGCTCCCAGGGGACCAAGCCGATGGAGTAACGAGCGCAGCACGCAGTGGGAGCGGTTGCAGCCAAAACTCGTTGTCGAGGTTAGCTACGACCATTTCTCCTGTGGCGTTTTCGACATGGAACGAAATTCCTCCGATGGCGGCCAGATAAGCGTGGCGAGAACTGCACCTTTGATCAGTTGCAGGGAACGGAAATGCATGTGGAATCCATCCAGAAATTACTTGCTTCATGAATTCGCGGGGAACATGGCTGACTTGCTCTTGAGTGACATAGACGGAACGCTTGTTGACAGTAACGCCCTTCATGCCGACGCATGGCGGCGAGCGTTTGAACATTTCGGGATACAAATCGGAATGGATGAGGCGTGGAGGCAGATTGGCAAGGGCGGCGACCAACTGATTCCTGTTTTCCTTTCGTAAGGCATTCCGGTGCGTTTGGTCTCTGCGACTGCGGCAGTTAATCGTGCCCAGCTTTCAGGCGAGTACCTGCACTCCAGTTCTAGAAATTGCACCGGGCAGATGTTGGCGTTCAGCCGCAAGCAGGTTCTTTCCCCAGTCGTGCTCGACCTGAATGCAGTGATCGACGAGACCGCGAAGATGTTAAGGAGACTCGTTGGGGAAGATATCGAATTTCGACTCAGCGAGGCGGCTCCACTCTGGGCGGTTGAGGCCGATCCGGACCAGATGGTTCAGGTTCTGATGAACCTCTGCGTAAACCCCGAGACGCCATGGCTCAAGGCGGCACGCTAACCATCGCGACTGGAAATGTCACGGTGGAGGAGGCAGATGTTAGCAGGCGGCAGTTTGTCGCGTCTGGAGACTACGTCTGGTTGTCGATCAGCGACACTGGTATGGGCATAAGCACAGAGTTGCAGGAGCACATTTTCGAGCCCTTCTTTACCACCAAGGAAGTCGGCAAAGGGACGGGATTGGGACTTGCCACCGTGTACGGCATTGTGAAGCAAAGCGGCGGCTATGTGTGGGTCGAGAGCGAATTGGAACACGGCTCCTGCTTCACAATCTACCTACCCAGGGTTAAGGAGGCTGTTACCCACGCGGCGGCAAAGGAGGCCGAAGGGGTGATACGAGGATCGGAAACGATACTCGTCGCCGAAGACGACGCAGCCCTTCGAGAAGGGATGTGTGAATACCTGGGTAGCTTGGGATACACGGTTCTCGCCGCCGATTCCGGCAAAGAGGCGTTGCCGGTGGCCGTCGAACATGTGGGACACATTGACCTACTACTTACGGATCTTGTAATGCCGGCGATGAGCGGAAAAGAGTTATCCGAAAAGCTTTGCAGCTTACGCGCCGATCTGAAGACGATCTACATGTCCGGCTATGCAGGCGATAAACCGTCATGGCACGGCATTCAAGAGACTGGGGCGATGTTCTTGCAGAAGTCCTTCAGCTTGGGTACGCTTGCCCATAAAGTGCGTGATACGCTCGGAAAGAGGAGTAGAGCATGACTCTTGTAAGCGCCTGGCCAATCCGAAACGGAAACTGCCGTGGCACATACTGCTTTGGCACGTTCCAAACGCATAGGCCAAATAACGCAGAAAGTGACTGGAGCGAAGGCCTTCCCGCTATATGTGATACTTGGCTGAACGTAACGGCCTACTCTTTGATACTTGAAAAGCGGTTAGATCCAAGATCCTGAGATACCGGCTTCTGGACCGTTAGGAGAACGCCCGCGTTCCACCATACTGAATCCGCGGCGTAGGAGGCCGGCGGTATGGTTCGTCGACAGAAGAAAGCAAAACGTTCTAAAGCCAAGTCGGTCCTTCGGCTTCCCGACCTGGAGCAATCGAAGAATGCCGTCCTGAATTCGCTGCCAGCAGCGTCATCTCAGGAATCTTACGGACATGCAATCGATGAGTTCATCGGCTGGTACTGCTCCGAACCACGCCTTGCCTTCAATCGTACCGTCGTCCTCCGGTATAGGTTTTTCCTGGAACAGAAGAACCTTGCTCCTTCGACTATCAACGTGCGCTTGGCTGCAATTCGGCGGCTCGCTTATGAAGCCTCCGATACGGGACTTCTGAGCCCTGAGCTTGCGGCTGGTATTCGTCGCGTCAAAGGCGCGAAACGTTTGGGCGTGCGCGTCGGGAACTGGTTGACCGCCGAACAGTCCCGGGCGCTGGTCAAGATACGAGAGGGCGACACACTTCGCGACAAGCGGGACCGTGCCGCATTGGCAGTTCTGCTTGGTTGCGGATTGCGGCGTGCTGAACTGACGGTTCTCAAACTTGATGACCTGCAGCAGCGGGAGGATCACTGGATCATCGCTGATCTAATCGGTAAAGGTAAACACATTCGCACAGTGCCCGTACCAGCCTGGGTCAAGGCAGCCATTGACCAATGGACGGCGGCTTCCGGAATAGCGGTCGGCAACATCTTTCGCCAAGTCCACAGGACGGGCAAGATCCTGGGTGCCGGGATTACGCCAAAGGCGATTTGGCACATTGTGAAACGAGCTGCCCGATGTTCGGGTATTGAGAAACTCGCACCTCATGATCTGAGGAGGACCTGCGCGAGACTGTGCCACCTTGCCGGCGGCGAATTGGAACAGATTCAGTTTTTGCTGGGACACGCTTCGGTTCAGACGACAGAAAGGTATCTCGGCTGTAAACAGAAGTTGCGCCATGCAGTCAATGACAACATGGGGTTGGATCTCTAAATCGTTCAGCAGTCCCCGAATGAGACTTCGGGCCCGCGTCGCAGTTGAGATCGGCGTTTACCGGTACGAATCCGAAAACGAAGCCAACTTCTTTACTGGCCGTAATGCGGAAGGAATCACTGCGCCCAGAACTGGGGCGCTCAGTCTGGTGATCGCCAGTGTATACGGATCAATAGATCAAAACACCCGGATGGGATATCGAGTCCATTCAAGACTTGGTTGTCGAACCCTTCGATTTCCGCACTCGAACTTTGGTTTCGAGGTATTCCTCCAGATGACGGACGGCAAGGTCACGAGGCTCTTCCTTCTTCTGCAGACGGCTTACCATTATGCTGCCTTCAAGCGTACTTGCAATCAAGGTGGCCAATTTCGCCGAATCGACATCGACACGCACCTCGCCTCGTCGTTGCCCCTCCCGGGCTATTGATTGCAGACGATGAAGCAAGGAACTGAGAGCCTGGCGGGCTTTGGCTCGCAACTGAGGATTGCCATCGTCGGAGTCGATAGCCGTGTTCAGCAGCGGGCAGCCTCCCGGCACCAGCCCTGTACGTCGGTCGCGAAAGTTCCGCACGATTTGTTTGAGACGATCAACGCTATTCGGGATCTCCTCTGTTCCTTCGAAGCGCGCATCCATTGCAATGTTCCAAGCGTGGTCGAAGGCGTCTCCCGCAAGCTCTTCCTTGCTCTCAAAGTGCCTGTAAATCCCACCTTTTTCAAGACCAGTGGCCCGCATGAGATCGGAAAGCGCAGCGCCCTCATATCCTTTTTGATTGAAGATTGGCGCTGCCTTACGAATGATGTCTTGTCTTGTCTGCTCGCCTTTGCGCACGTTCTACTCCTAACAACGTCAACTCCGCGATGATACGGTCGCTGACAGCGCGATACAAGTAGTTGGATGAGACCGATCGGTCCCTAGATGCATTACCGGATTATCGCTGCTTGATGGAGGCCTCTGGGACCGTTCGGTCTCATATCAAACGGGAATATTCTACGACGGCAACGAAGATCCTAGATTTTACTAATTAATATGCGACCGATCGGTCTCGTTAAGAATCCAAGCGTTTGACAGACAGGGCTCGGAAGACCTGATGGTTGAGCATATTCTCTGGACAAACTGAGAACCGCCAGTGAGCAGCAGCCTATTGGATGTGCCTGTCTAAACCAAACTGAATAACGGGAGATAGAACGATGGCTGAGACTTATGTTGATGCGGTTACCAAGACGGTTGACGTGAACGGAACTTCCTTCGTGTATCGAGAGATCGGGCAAAAGAATCGCGTTCCGGTCGTACTGCTTCACCATCTAACAGCGGTTCTCGATGATTGGGACCCGAGAACTATTGACGGTCTGGCCCAGAAACACCGCGTCATCGTCTTCAACGGCTCCAAGGGCACAACGCCAGACACCATCGACGATATGGCAATGGATGCAGTGGCCTTCATTCGAGCTTTAGGGCTTACGAAGACCGACCTCCTTGGCTTCTCACTCGGTGGTTTCATCGCTCAAGTCATCGCACAAAAAAATCCCGATCTCGTGCGCAAAATCATTCTGGCAGGTACTTCGACCGCCGGCGGCGAGGGGGTCAGCAACGTGGGCGCCGTGTTGCAGAACGCCGTGGCCAGGGCAACAGCCGAGAAGAAGCATCCGAAGCAGTCGCTCTTTTTCACACAGTCTCATGACGGCCAGAAGGCGGCTGCCGAATTTCTCCAGCGTCTCGGTACTCGACAACAGGATCGCGATCTGCCTGCAACACAAGAGACCATCGTTGCTCAGGTGACCGCGATTACCAAGTGGGGCATGGCGCCTAAGCCGACCTCGTTGGACAGTATCCAACACCCAGTGCTGGTGGCGAACGGCGACACCGACGTGATGGTGCTATCGATCAATTCGGTGGAGTTAGCGCGCAAGCTGCCACACTCTGAGTTGAGCATTTTTCCTGATGCCGGACATGGAGCTATCTTTCAGTATCACAGTGCGTTTCTCGACCAGACCCTGCGATTTCTGCAGAACTAACCTTGATGCGGCCACTGTCGGTCTGGACTGCAGATTGGCACGGGGGGACACGAACTGGAGTATCGCGGCACGGAAGAGGTGCTCGTGGTCGAGTTCCCGTATCTCCTACGATGGCATCGCCCCAGTGGAGATTTAGACGGGTCGATTCGAGAGCAGGGCCTCGATGCAAGGAGGAGGTATGAAAATGTCCATCAGAAGATTCGAGATCGAGCGTTTTAGCGTGACATCTTCCATGCCATTCGAGGCTGTCGTGGCCGCATTGAAAGATGCGGTTGGGCGGCTGGATTTGGTTGAATTCGCAAAAACGTCCAAGCAAGCAGGCACTTTCGCTCAGTTGAAAGAGGTGATTGAGCGAAACCCAGGCAAGACTGGACTGATGTTGTTCACGGAATTTGATCATGGCGCGATTCTACGCAAAGAAACGGGGCTCACCACGCCGAAGATCGTGCGACTTGTGATCGGGAATCCGCTTGTCATGAAGGAAATGGCGAAGCATGTGCCAGAAGCGGGGTCGTACGCTCCAGTCACCGTTCTGGTAGATGAGCGAGGCGATGGCGTTCACTTATCGTATGACAGGATGGCCAGCCTCCTGGCGCCATACGGCAACATGGAGGCTATCGCCGTTGCTCGAGATCTGGATTCCAAAATCGAGAACCTTCTTCTACTCGATTTTTGTGCTCGATCTGAAATGGATCAAATGGGAAACGACAGGGGCTAGGAAACAGGTGGCTGAGGCAGAACCAACTGCAACGTGACGAATGCGGCCATGCCGGAGACTAGATCGTCGAAGCGAGGAGATTGGATGTATGGGAAAACTTGATGGAAAGATCGGGTTAGTAACAGGAGCATCGAAAGGAATCGGGGCAGGAATTGCATTGTCGCTTGCGAAGGAGGGCGCGGCTGTTGCAGTGAACTATGCCACCGATCGGGCTGGCGCAGACCGCGTCGTGGAAAAAATCAAAGTGGCCGGTGGAAACGCCATCGCTGTGCAAGGAAGCGTGACCTCCTTGGAGGAGATCGATCGATTCTTTAACGAGACAGAAAAGCAACTCGGCACTGTAGACGTCCTTGTCAACAATGCCGGCGTCTTCTTCGACTACCTGCCCTTGCAGGACATAAACGAAAAGGAGTTTCATCGCGAGTTCGACACCAACGTGCTCGGACTTCTTCTGACCTCCAAACGAGCTGTAAAGGGATTTGGTGAAAAGGGCGGCTGCGTCATCAACATTGGCTCCGTCGTGAGCACTCTAACTCCCCCCGCAACTTCGATCTACGCGGCAACGAAGAGCGCGGTGGACGGTATCACTCGGGTGCTCGCGAAGGAGCTCGGACCCCGAAACATCCGCGTAAACTCCATCAACCCTGGCGTCGTCGACACCGAGGGCGCACGTGCCTTGGACTCCTACGATCAAGTCGCAAACGCGATCAAGGCACTGACTCCTCTCGGCCGGACGGGCATGCCCGAGGACATCGGGCTGATCGCTGCGTTTCTGGCCTCCGATGAAGCCCGGTGGCTCACTGGAGAGATTATCTTCGGCAGCGGTGGCCTCCGCTAAATTACAGAAGGAGTGGCAAAATGAGTAATTCAATGAAGGCTATGCGAGTAGTACGAGGAATCTCTCAGTCCCTCTGCATTGTTTTATTGCTGTTGGGCTGTGGCGCGCTCTCAGCGCAAAACAAAGAGCATCGCGTTCGGAATATTGTTCTGGTTCACGGTGCCTGGGCAGATGGTTCCGGGTGGAAAGGCGTTTACGACATTCTTGTGAAGGATGGCTACAACGTCAGCATCGTTCAAGAGCCGGAAACGTCGTTCAAAGAAGACGTGGCTGCCACCAAGCGGACCCTCGCTCTTCAAGACGGACCGTGCATTCTTGTCGCTCACAGCTATGGGGGAGCCGTAATTACCGAAGCTGGGATGGATCCATCGGTTGTCGGATTGGTCTACATCGCAGCCCACATGCCAGACGCTGGAGAGAACGAGGCGGACGATGGGAAGCGCTTCCCGAGCGACCTCAGCAAGTCTGGTGCGATAAAGAAGACGGCAGACGGCTTCACTTACCTGGACCCCGCGCAGTTTCATGAATACTTCGCAGCCGACCTGTCTGCCGAGCAGGCCGCTTTCATGGCGCGATCGCAGGTGCTGAACTTAGCTGACAATTTTAAGGCAGTCATCACCACGGCTGCGTGGAGAAGCAAACCAAGCTGGATGTTGGTAGCTGGAGGCGACAGAACGATCAACCCCGATCTCGAACGTTGGTATGCCACACGGGCCGGCAGCCATAAGGTCGAAGTCCCCGGAGCCAGTCATGCGGTCTACGTATCCAGGCCAAAAGAGGTTGCAGCTCTGATCGAAGAGGCCGCATCGCACGCTCGGTAGAAGAACTTGAAAAGTCAAGTATTAGGTTGCTTCTCCGATCTGCTACACGACAACTCCTGTATCGTCGGCAGCTCTTACCTTGACGTACTTCAGGATCGCCCGTAATCCAATAGCCAGCCACTCCAAGCAGTGAGCGCTATTGCCGGTCGAGAAACTAGGTTGATCTCTCATTGAAAGTTTGCGGGTGTGCCCGCTTTACTGCCCCTTTGATCTAGAGCCCATGTAGCCCAATTGCAAGGAGCTCTTCGACTCCGCGACGGCAATTCCTGCGAGGTCATCCGCTGTTGTGAGTGCATCGCGATATTTATGCGACCGAACGGTCTCTTCTGCCATCTGATCGTTACGAAGGCGACTCGCACAATGAAAGCGCGGCGCAAAACCCGATCCAAGGAGAACGGGCAACAACTTTTGTATCTGCGCTGGCATCGCGAATTAAGGAGAGCACTAACTGTCAAGCACAGCACAATTGACAGAGGTGAACAAGGAGGAGGAAGAATAGCGCGTGGTGTAAATGTGTCAGTCGTGCGCCTTCCCATGCTCTCCAACCCGAACTTGGTGGTCGATGTAATCCGTAACGCCGCAAAAGCCGTTCAAGAACTCAGAGCAGCAGCGTAAAGCGGGACGGAGATTATCTTCCGGCTACGGTAGTTCAGCAGCTTAGGTGACGACGCGGTGTCCTCGGGAGTGCCGCCAGAGCGGCTGTTTAGGTCCCGGTTGTTACTCGTTTGCTAGGGCGTGTTAACACTAATGTAGATGTTTGTGGTATTGTGAGTAGGTGGAGATCACGGAAGCGCAATACCGTCGCCTTGAGGTCTGTTTGCCGCGCCAGCGCGGCAATGTGAGCATGACGAATCTCGCGGTGTTGAAC
>WNGR01001137.1_pt1 | contig 31793 bp, 26 predicted proteins | sample 5407581 | NCBI WGS metagenome assembly WNGR01 (sample SAMN13153383, study PRJNA577476) | soil metagenome | isolation source: 80 cm soil or saprolite under Garry oak tree replicate 2 | place: USA:California | collected 2016-06-15
AGGCCCAAAAGGCGTCGCTGCGCGCCCTGGGGGCCGTGGAGGACGAGGCGGATGAGTAGAGCAGCCGCTATCGCTATCCGGATGATTTTGTGAAACCTCATTATTGCGCCCTGGGATCGTCTCTGAGATGTACCCAGAAATTTCTTTTGATACTCTCGCCGCCGCAGGCGGCGAGGGGTTCGGGACATCAACCCGTAGAAAAAGGTCTAAAAAATGGAAAAAGTAAACCTCAACCAAAAATTCAGCCAGTTTCAAGACTACTGGCAACCAAAAATTGCCGGAGAACTCAACGACAATTTCATCAAACTCGTCAAACTCAAAGGAGAATTCGTCTGGCACCACCACGAAACCGAAGACGAACTATTCCTCGTCGTGAAAGGAACTTTACTCATCAAACTACGTGATCGCGACATACAGCTGCAAGAAGGAGAATTCGTAATCATCCCCAAAGGCGTCGAACATCTCCCCATAGCAGCAGAAGAAGCACACGTCCTATTGTTGGAACCAAAAACAACCTTGAACACAGGCAACGTGCAAAACGAACGCACCGTCACCGACCTGCAACATATCTAGAAAGATGCTGCTCTACAGAAAGAATAGGATATGAAGCGGGCGCATGTAATCAGGCTCAATCCAACGCCAGAACAAGAAGTCCACTTTCGCAAAGCGTGTGGCGTAGCACGCCATGCGTATAATTGGGCACTCGCTCGCTGGAAAGACGAGCGTGCAGCGGGGAAATGGGCCAACACGCGCGACCTCAAGGCGGAGTATAACAAGATCAAGGGTGAGCAATTCCCCTGGTGCTACGAGGTCACGAAATGTGGAAGAGATTTGCTATGTCAAATACCATAGTTTCGCCAGAATGTAAGGCAAAAATGATTCAGGATTACTTGAATGGTATGACTCAAGCTCAATTGGCTGCTCAATTTGGTTGTGCCCAAACAACGTGTAGCAAAATCCTTAAATTAGCCGGTGTTACCACACGTTCAAACGGAGAAACGCACCGTAAGTATCAAGTAGAACAGTCCTTTTTCGAGGTAATTGATACGGAGGCCAAGGCATATTGGCTTGGGTTTCTTACTGCTGATGCTACCATTCTTGACAGAGGTTTTGTGGTTGCACTCAATCACAGTGATATGAGACATCTAGAGAAGTTGAAAGCAGCACTAGGCTCAACACATCCTATCAAAATGCCATCAGTGTCGGTGCGCGGGAAAACATACCAAACATGCAATATCTTTATCGGATCAAATCAACTTGCTGCATCATTAGATTCCCTAGGAGTAACTCAGCATAAATCCGCTACATGTAAGCCATGTCAAGCTATACCTGAGCATTTAGTTGTTCACTATTGGCGAGGTGTGTTTGATGGAGACGGATTTATTTGCCCGAATAAGGGCAAAAAGTGGATTGTAGGTATTGTTGGGACATATGATATTGCAGAAGGATTTCGGGCTTTTTTCTCTCCTCTTATAACTTCTCACGCTCAAGTTTGTCCTCATCACAATATCTTTTCGATACGTTTTTCTGGCACCACTTTATCTCAAATGGTGCTTCAACATCTCTATCGAGGAAGTACAGTTTATATGGACAGGAAATACAAACTCTACCAGGAGCTGGATTCCCAAATAGCGAAGTCGGGACAAAAATTCGCCTGTGGAGCGAGCAGCACTGGCGTTGTAGGAATACAACGTGAAACTGCTTGCGATGAAGCAGGTACGAAGGTGTTGTAACTACGTTTTACTACATTTTAGAAAGCAGGACTAATCTCATGGTCAATTGGAATCGCCGTGCACAGATCGCCGAAAGCATACTCGACACCGCCGCAATGACGCCCATGGTGCGTCTTCGTCGCGTCGTAGGTGACGCCAAACCCGCCATCGTCGCCAAAGTCGAATATTTTAACCCCAGCGGCAGCGTCAAAGACCGCATCCTACCCTTCCTCGTCTCAGAGGCCGAGCGGCGCGATGATCTCCGCCCAGGTATGAGCATCATCGAAGGCACCACCGGCAACACCGGTATCGCCACCTCGTGTGTCGGTGCCGCCAAAGGCTACCATGTTGTCATCGTCATGCCTGAAGGAATGAGCGACGAGCGCAAAAAGACCATTCGTGCCTATGGCGCAGAGCTTGTGTTCACTCCTGGTGCTGAGAGCGATGTAGACCTCGTCATCGAAAAAGTGAAAGAACTGAAAGCCGCTTCTCCTGGCAAATACTGGGAGGTTGGTCAGTTCGACAATCCCGATAACATCGAGGCCCATTATCGCACCACCGGCCCGGAGATCTGGGAACAGACCGGCGGTAAAATTGGCGCTCTGGTCTTATCCCAGGGGACAGGTGGCACCGTCACAGGTGCGGCGATGTACCTGAAAGAGCAAAACCCCAACATCAAAGTGTACGCGGTCGAGCCGGCAGAGTGCGACATCCTCTCCGGCGGCTCGTGGGGAGCGCATAAGATCGAAGGCATCGGCGATGGTTTTATACCAGAGGTGCTGCGCGTCGAATACCTCGATGGAGTCGTTACCACCACCTCCGATGAAGCCCTCGAAATGGCCCGCCGCCTGGCCCGTGAAGAAGGCATCTTCTGCGGCATCTCCTCCGGCTGTAATGTCGCTGCCGCCATCAAAGTAGCCCATCGTTATCCCGACATCGGCATGATCGTCACCGTTCTCTCCGACAACGGCCTGCGCTACTTCTCCACCGAACTCTGCGGCGTCTATACCAAACAGGAGGTACCCGAACGCGAGCATCCCATCAGCGACGCAGACAAAGCAAAATTAGCAAAAGTCAAACTCGAGGTGATTCGTTGACGTCTGCGACCCACATACATCATCTACAATGCGTCCTCTGCGGGACCACATACAATCCCGCCGAGGTCCAATATACCTGCCCGTCCTGCGGCCCCCTGGGCGTCCTCGCAGTCCACTTTGACTACGAACAGATAGCCCCACGGATCAGCCGCGCCCAACTGGCCGCGGACCACACCTCTACCCTCTGGCGCTATCGTGCTCTGCTTCCAATTTCCTATAGCCAAAGAGATACACCTGCTTTAGCAATAGGGGGTACTCCGCTCTACCCGGTGAACAGGCTGCGCGACAAACTCGGCATGAGTGACCTCTGGCTCAAAGACGATACACGCAACCCCAGCGCCTCGCTCAAAGACCGCGCAAGTATCATAGCTGTTATTCTCGCGGAAGGGAGGACTGTCGCCTGCGCCTCCACCGGCAACGCCGCCTCGTCGCTGGCCGTACAGTCCGCTGCCGTAGGCCTGCCTTGCTACATCTTTGTGCCGCAGAATGCTCCGCGCGCCAAAATTGTCCAGTTGCTCATGTGTGGCGCTACTGTCTTCTCTGTCGATGGCAGCTACGATGATGCCTTTGATCTCTGCATCGAGGCCTGTAACGCCTTTGGCTGGTACAACCGCAACACCGGCTACAATCCCTACCTTGTCGAAGGCAAAAAGACTGTCGGCCTGGAGATCGCGGAACAACTAGGCTGGCACGTGCCCGATACAGTTTTAGTGCCCACCGGTGATGGCTGTATCATCAGCGGCGTCTACCGCGGCTTTGAAGACCTCTATCGCCTGGGTATGACCAATCACCTGCCTCGCCTCATTGCCGTCCAGGCCGCAGGTTCACCCGCTATCGTACGGGCACTGGAGAGCGATGGTATCGTGCGTCCCTATCCGGCCAATACCATAGCCGACGGTATCTCCGTCGGCCTACCCCGCAACGGCACCATGGCCGTGCGCCATATCCGCGACAGCGGCGGCTTCGGCATAACCGTCACTGATGCAGAAATTCTCACAGCAGAGAAAGAACTGGCTATGTATACCGGCGTCTTCGCGGAGCCATCAGGAGCCGCCGCCTATGCTGGCCTGCTCCGTCTACTCGCTGATGGCAAAATAGCAAAAGATGAACGCGTCGTCCTGCTCATCACCGGCAGTGGCCTCAAAAGCATCGACGCCGTCGTCAACTCCGCCGGCAGTGTCATACCGATTGCCAGAGGCTCAGAAGGAATGTCTATGGTAACAAAACTCGTCCCCGTCTCCTTCCCTCATACAAAAATCGCGGGGGGAGAATAAAAAGTTGAAAAAAATTAGCGCGCAATTTGCGCGCTAATTGAGCAAATTAGCGCACAACACCTTAAACAGGAAGGATGGTACACCAATGACAGACATCCTCATCGGCAACGGAACCGTCGTCACCCTTGGCAACGATAACCGGCTCATCGAACAGGGCGCCGTCCTCGTCCAAAATGACCGCATCGCCGCCATCGGATCCGATACTGCACTGCGCCAGCAGCATCCCCATGCCCAATACGTCGATGCCAACGGCGGCCTCATCATGCCTGGTTTCCTCTGCGCGCACACCCATTTTTACGGCGCCTTTGCTCGTGGCATGGCTATTCCCGGTGAAGCTCCCCGTAACTTTCCCGAAATTCTCGAGCGTCTCTGGTGGCGCCTGGATAAGCTCCTGACTCTGGAGGACACTCGCGCCAGCGCGGAAATGTTCCTGGCTGATGCCATCCGTCTCGGCACAACCTGCGTCGTCGATCATCACGCCAGCCCAAACGCCATCGAAGGCAGCCTCGATGTCATCGCCGGTGCTGTCGAGCAGGCCGGTATCCGCGCCTGCCTTGCTTATGAGGTCTCTGACCGCGATGGTAGCGCCGTCACCGCCGCTGGCATTATCGAGAACGAGCGTTTTATCCGCTCGCTCCGCACCACGCGCAAACAACATGCTGAGGCAGGTATGATCGCTGCCAGCTACGGCCTCCACGCCTCCTTTACCCTTAGTCCGGCAACGCTCGAACGTTGTGCCGCCGGTGGTGCCGACTCAGGCGTAGGCTTCCACATTCACGTAGCGGAAGATATCTCGGACGAAAACGACAGCATTGGCCAGTACAATATGCGCGTGGCTGATCGTCTCGAAGCCAACCATATTTTAGGACCTCGCAGCATAGCCGCTCACTGTGTCCACGTCAAAAGCGGAGAAATTGTCCGCCTGGCAGAAACTCACACGCATAGCGTCCATAATCCACGCTCAAATATGAACAACGCTGTAGGCCGCTCCCCCGTCGAAGAGATGGTACGAGCAGGAGTCAATGTCGGCCTTGGCAATGACGGCTTCAGTATGAACATGATGCAGGAGATGAAGGCGGCCTACCTGCTCCACAAGCTCGCGCTGGCCGATCCACGAGTCATGCCTGGCGACCTGGTACTGAATATGGCCTTCCAGCATAACGCCCGCATCATGCAGTCCGTCTTCAGCCCATTCAGCGCAACTTTCCCTAAACTTGGCGCGTTGAGTATAGGCAGCGCCGCCGATCTTGTGCTGCTCGATTACCTGCCGCCGACGCCGCTCAGCAGTGGCAACTTCCCCTGGCACCTGATCTTTGGCATGGATGGGCACCACGTTAACTCGACCATGGTTGCCGGTCGCTGGCTCATGCGCAATCGCCAGTTGCTTACCGTCGATGAAGCGCGCATTCACGCCCGCGCCCGCGAACTCTCACAAGCCCTCTGGCAAAGAATGTAGGGGCGGGAGAGGGGCGCAGTGGAGTGGGGACGCAGCCGCATCCGGGGGATGATGAAGGCAGCGTCGCCCATGGGGGGCAGGCAAAACTCGTAAATACATCGACCTGTTCAATACCAAATATGAGGAGGAAACTATGCCGGACCTGGTTCCCGCTCCGTTTTCCAATCTACTCAAACGAGCCTACTACGAACCGCAGCGCCAGCAGACAATCTATGACCTGCCGCTAAAAGAAATGTATCGCGGCTCTGCAAACGTGGTTCTTAGCACGCGCTTCCATGGGCTGCCCGCAGGAACTCCACTTGGACCTGCTGCCGGTCCGCAGGATCAATTTGCGCAAAATCTGGTATTGGCCTGGCTTGGCGGTTCTCGTATCATCGAAATGAAAACTATCCAGATACTTGACGAACTTGTCATCAATCGTCCCTGTATCGACGCTACCAACATCGGCTTCAATATCGAATGGTCGCAGGAACTAAAACTGCACGAGTCTTTATTGGAGTACGTCAAGGGCTTAATGATCATTGAAATCCTGCGCGAGGAGAACGCCCTTGGAGTGCCCGATCCCTCCGTACTGCCCCCTGATTTCTATGCCACTATCTTTGATCTCAGCATTGGCTACGATCTCAAAGGCATCCAGAGTGAGGCTGTCACCGGCTTTATCCAGCAGATCAAAAATGCGGGCGCCCTTGTCGATCAACTCCGCTCGCACATCCCTACCGAATACGCCCGCTATCGTGGCTACCCCTTCCGCACCGATCTCGTCAAAACTGCCACGCTTTCAACCTTCCACGGTTGCCCTAAGGACGAGATCGAGCGCATCTGCCGCTACCTGCTCGCCGAAATGGGCCTGCACACTATTGTCAAACTCAACCCCGTCCAGATCGGCAAAGAGAAGCTCGAGCACATACTGTATGACCGTCTGGGCTACACCCATCTCAAAGTAAATCAGAAAGCTTACGATACCGGCCTCAGCCTGCAAGAAGCCCTGGAAATAGTGCAGCGCCTGGAGCCCGTGGCGCAGCAGCACAACCTCAATATCGGGGTAAAATTCAGCAATACCCTGGAGGTCTACAATAGCCTTGGACGCTTACCCGACGAGGTAATGTATCTCTCCGGCCAGCCACTCCATGTCATCGCCGTGGTCTTGCTGGCGGAATGGCGTGCCCTTGCGGGATCGCGCTATCCCATCTCGTTCGCAGCTGGTATCGATCGTCGCAATTTCGCCAACGCCGTCGCCATGGGATTAACCCCCGTCACCGTCTGCACCGACCTGCTCAGACCCAAAGGTTACGGTCGCCAGGAAGGATACCTGAAGGACCTGGAATCAGCCATGCGTAAGGTGGATGCTCATACTCTCAACGAATACATACTCAAAGCGCGTGGCCAGGGTGAACTGGTGGGTAATGACCTCTCTCAAGCCATACTCCGCAATACCGCCATCATCGCTGAGGAGACCATCAACGATGCCCGCTATAGCTGGGGACAGAACAGCAAAGAGCCACGCAAGATCAAAAGTCATCTCTTCATCTTTGACTGCCTCTCGTGTGATAAATGTGTGCCCGTCTGTCCCAACGACGCCAACTTCATCTTCGAGGTTAAGCCTGTGCGCTTCCAGTACCGCGACTATCGTCTCACCCGCGGATCGTTGCTGCCCGACGAGTCCCACTGGTTCTCAATCGACCAGGCGCACCAGCTTGCTAACTTCGCCGATTTCTGTAACGAATGTGGCAACTGCGATACCTTCTGCCCCGAGTATGGTGGTCCCTTCATCGAAAAGCCAGGCTTCTTCGGCTCACGTGAGTCCTTTGAAGGGCGACCCGAACACGACGGTTTCTATGTCGAGCGCGACGGCGATACCGAGCGCATCGTCGGTCGCATCAAGGGGCAGACCTATCGCCTGGAGATACCGCGCCGCGACGACCAGGCAACTTTCAACGATGGCACAGTCCAATTGAGCATCCAACCATCAACAGGCAAACTCTTGAGTTGGAAAGCCCTGGACCCTGTATTAGCCAGAGTTGACCCTGCCCGCGAGCCATACACTCATACCCCCGACCACGTCGTCTCCATGGTCAACTACTACCGCATGGAGGCATTGCTGCGAGGAGTACTGGATACAAAGAAAGTGCATTACGTGAATGCGGCATATGTATAGGAGAAAAGGAATGAAAAATCTAAGTGAAGCGCAAGCCGCTGTGCAACAGGAACTGGCTCAGCACCACGACGCCATCATTCAGTTCCTGCGCGACATGATAGCCATCCCCAGCTTTGACAGCCAGATTGGCCCGGTTGGCGATGCTGTCGGTGCTCGCATGGCTGACCTCGGCTTCGACGAGGTGCGCCGCGATTCCATGGGCAATATCCTGGGACGCATCGGCAATGGCCCTCATACCTTGCTCTATGACAGCCATATCGATACAGTCAGTATCGCCGATGCCAGCCAGTGGCAGTGGGACCCCTTCAAAGGCAAGGTCGAGAATGGCATCATCTATGGCCTTGGTGCGGGCGACGAAAAATGCTCGACACCTCCCATGATCTATGCCATGGCAATGCTGAAAGCGCTGGGTCTGGCAAAGAACTGGACGCTCTATTATTTTGGCAACATGGAAGAATGGTGCGACGGCATCTCCGGTAACGCATTGGTCGAACATGAAGGTATACGCCCTGATTATGTCGTCATTGGCGAATCAACCGGGATGGACATCTATTGCGGCCATCGCGGGCGTACCGAGATCAGCGTCACTTTCAAGGGGCGCAGTTGCCATGCCAGTGCCCCAGAACGCGGCGATAACGCCCTCTACAAAGCCATTCCCTTTATCCAGGGAGTACAGCAACTGCACCAGGAACTGAAGAGCCGTCCCGATCCATTCCTTGGCCCAGGCTCTATCACCGTGACCAATATCAGCACTCGCACCGCCTCGCTCAATGCCGTACCCGACGAGTGCAACATCTATATTGACCGTCGTATGCACCCGGCAGAAACGAAAGAAGTCGTGCTGAACGAACTGCATGCCCTGCCCAACGCGCACCTGGCTGAGATAGTTGTGCCAATGTACGCAGTGCCAAGCTATACTGGCTTTACCTTCCCGGTAGAAAAAATCTTCCCAGCCTGGTCTTTGCCGGAAGACCACCCCTATGTACAGGCAGGCAAATCCACCTTTGAAAGTTGCTATGGCCGTCCGGCAAAGACTGGCAAATGGGTTTTCTCGACCAACGCTACCTATTGGATGGGCAAGGCCGGTATCCCAACCATCGGCTTTGGTCCAGGCGAAGAACACTGGGCGCACACCGTCCTTGACCAGGTGCCCGCCGCCGAAGTAGTCCAATGCGCCACTTTCTACGCTATGCTCCCGCTTTTCCTGGAGGCAAAATGAGTAAACTAGCTGTAGTTGCCATTGGCGGCAACTCCCTTATCAAAGATGAAGCTCACAAGAGCGTTCCTGATCAGTTCGCCGCTGTTCGTGAGACCGCCGTACACATTGCCGAAATGATTGCCCAGGGCTGGAATGTCGTCATCACTCACGGCAACGGCCCGCAAGTCGGCTTTATCCTGCTGCGCTCGGAATACGCTCGCAACTTGCTCCATACCGTACCGCTTGACTCCTGCGGCGCGGATACCCAGGGCTCTATTGGCTACATGATTCAGCAGGCGCTGCACAACGAATTTCTGCACCGTGACATTCAGCGCCAATGCGTCACTGTGGTTACTCAGGTGCTGGTCGATCGCAATGACCCGGCTATGCAGAATCCTAGTAAGCCCATTGGCTCTTTCTATAAAGAGGATGAAGCAAAAGCCAAGATGGCGCAAGAAGGATGGGCCATGGTCGAAGATGCGGGCCGCGGCTGGCGACGCGTTGTACCATCGCCCCAACCCCAGGAGATCATCGAACGCGCCGCTATAGAAACTCTTATTAAGCATGGTTTTATTGTCGTGGCCGTTGGCGGCGGCGGCATTCCCGTGGTACGAGACGAGGAAGGCAATCTATCCGGTGTTGAAGGCGTCATCGACAAAGACCTGGCCTCCAGCCTTCTCGCTACCAGGTTGAATGCCGACCTCCTGCTCATATCGACAGCTGTGGAGAAGGCCTCTCTCAATTACAATAAACCCAACGAGCAGGACCTGGATACTATTACGCTCAGCGAGGCCAAACTATACTACGACAAAGGACACTTCGCCAAAGGGAGTATGGGACCCAAAGTACGAGCTATCATCAATTATCTCGAACTAGGTGGCCAGGCCGCCCTGATTACTAAGCCCGAAACCATAGGCAGAGCGCTCTCTGGCCAGACCGGTACATGGATCATGCCCGGCTAGAAAGGAAACCCGGCAATGAAAACAAATCTTCGTGGTAGAGACTTTATCAGCACCCAGGAATGGACCAGAGAAGAACTGGAAACAGTCCTGCACCTCGCCTTTGATCTCAAAATGAAATGGGGCCTTGACCTCCCCACGCGCCTGCTCAAGGACAAAACCCTCTTCATGCTCTTCTTCTTCTCCTCAACGCGCACCCGTAACTCCTTTGAGGCAGGTATGACACGCCTTGGCGGCCACGCTATTTTTCTTGAACCCGATAAAATGCAAATCTCTCACGGTGATACACCCAAAGAAATCGGCAAAATCCTTTCCTCCTATGGGCACGGCATTGCCATCCGCCACTGCGACTGGGGCGATGGCAACAAATACATCCGCGACGTCGCCGAGCATGCGCGAATCCCCGTCATCAATATGCAATGTGACATTTACCATCCCTGCCAGGCTATGGCTGATCTCATGACCTGTATCGAGAAAAAAGGCAGTCTACAGGGGAAAAAAGTCGTCATGTCCTGGGCCTATGCCAAATCCTACACCAAGCCGCTGTCTCTGCCTCAGTCGGTCATCGAACTCTTCACGCAATTTGGTGCGGATGTCACGCTCGCACACCCTCCCGAGTTTGAGCTGATGCCAGAAATACTACAGAACGCCGAAGATAATGCACGGAACGCCGGGGGCAGCTTCAAGATTGTCAACGACATGGACGAAGCCTTTTACAATGCCGATGTCGTCTATCCCAAGAGCTGGGGTCCGCTGGTCGCCATCAATGAGGAGTCAAAGATGGCGGAAACTATCCGCCGCTACGAGCGCTGGATCTGTGACGAGGGTCGTATGTCCCTGGCAAAAGCAGACGCCATCTACATGCACTGCCTCCCAGCCGAACGCGGCATTGAAGTCGCCGACGCCGTCATCGACGGGCCTCAGTCGGTTGTTTATGACCAGGCCGAAAACCGCATGCACGCGCAAAATGCCATCATGGCCCTGACGATGGGTGGCAGATAGCCATACAAAGTTAGAAATACTATAAACTCAATCTACCCAGAACAAGTCGCAAGCAGCCAACTATTTTTCCTATCTTGTTGACAAACTGACCGATGGGAATTAAACTGTAGCAGGGGGTTGAAAATATGCTTCTTAAGATTTTCCTCGACTTAAGAAGTCAATGAAACAATTTGGAGTTTAGACTAAATTCCTAGGAAATAAGGTGTGAAGCGGCTTCATCCGTATTCGCTATGCAAGGCCTTGTTCTACTCTGCAAGCCATTTCGTACCAAATTAGTCTAAACTCCAAAAACAATGGTCCGTTCTAGAATGGAGCGTCCAAGTTTCCCGATTTTGGTTCGATGACCGTTATACTATATAATAGATGACCGTTATACTATATAATACTGGTTATTGGGATGAACTGAACGAAAGGAAACTATAGGCATTATCTCTGCCACAGTATTCCACCTCCAACGAGAAAGGTAAATTTGTTATGAAGAGCAATGTTTCAGAGTTCCATGAAGGACAAACGTCGCGACGCCGTATCGGCACCATAGTAGCAATTTTATTCATCGTGCTCCTGGTCATTAGCCTCGTTATCGCCTTGAACCTTGCACGCCAGAGCAGAACTGCTGTCGGCAGTCATTCCCTGGCATCAGCTTCGCAATTGGATGTCTATGTTGGCTCAGGCGATGGAATCTTGTACAAGCTTGATGCTAAAAGTGGATCGTTAATCTGGCACCAGCAGATAGATGGGAGCTATATGCCTGCTCCACCGGCCGTGGCTGATGGCGTCGTCTATTACGGCTCACGGGACGGCTCCATCCATGCACGGAACTCCGCCACCGGGTCGCAGCTCTGGAGCTACCAGACTGGGAGTTCCGTTTTATCGTCTCCCGTGGTGGTCAATGGCACCGTCTATGTCGGCTCAAGCAATAACTACCTCTACGCACTGAATGCCAAAAGCGGCACGCAGCTTTGGCGCTATAATGCGGCAACTGGCACAGGTGCAGCGCCTACAGCTGCAGCAGTCGATGTGGGCACTGCAGTAGTCGTCAATGGTGTGGTCTATGGACAAGCATCCGATAATGTAAACCATAGCTACCTGTTTGCACTCGACGCTGCCAATGGCGCACAGATCTGGCGCTCGCAAATCAATGACCAGATCTTCTCCAATCTGCAAGTAGACAATGGCGAGATCTACATTGCTTCCTCGGTAATTCCTCAACAAGGCGGGCCAGGCACCACGGATAGCTATGCGTATGCTTTCAACGCCAAAAATGGGACGCAAACCTGGCGCTCTGCGAAGATAAGTGACGTGATTTCGGGTGCACCGGCCGTTGCCAATGGGGTGGTCTACGTCGGGTCCAAGGATACCAACGTGTACGCACTCGATGCCAAGACTGGCTCAAGCCTCTGGCGCTACAACGTGGGAGGGGCGATTTACACCTCACTCCAGGTCGTCAATGGGGTACTGTACGCTGGCGTAGCCAGTAGTGTTAGCACTGTTACTAACAACCTTAAGATCAATACCTCTGTTGATTCCACCAGTACGAGTGGCTCCATCATTGCCCTCAACGTCAACGCTACGACTGGCTCCTTGCGCTGGCGACATCCGTTAGACAAGTATATCGGTAGTCCGCTCGCGGTGAACGAGAATGTTGTCTACGTCGGCACAAATAATAACTTTGTGTACGCTCTTAGCGCTACTGGTGGTTCACAGGTTTGGAGTTATCAGATTGCAAGCAGCGTTCCTTTTAACAATGCTCCAATCACGGTGGCCCCATAGTGAAGTGAGGGTCGCTAGACCTTGTATTGCAGTACACTCTGACCTCTATAGGTAGTGACACAAGTAGAACTGTACAACTTAGACAGTACAACTTAGATAGGAATTGTAGCACCATGAGACGCGAGAGTATATATACACCATGGAAGTATGTGGGCAACTGGCAACGGCAGGTGAAGCATTGGTCAATAATCGGAATACTTGCCCCCCTTCTTATTATGATATTTGGTTCCACCACACTAACTGCCTATGCGGCAACAGGGGACTGGCCGACCTATCTTTCTAACAATGGGCGCAGCGGCTACAACAGTTCCGAGACCATTATCAATCCGACGACTGCCCCTAACCTGAAGCTTCATTGGACGCACACCGCGGCAGGTGCCATCTCAACCCAACCCGTGGAAGCCAATAATCTGATCTACTGGGGATCATGGGATTCGGGTAATGAGCACGCGACGAATCTAAGCAACGCTCACGTGTGGACGAACCAGTTGGGGACAACGACAGATACCGGTTGCAATCCTGTCAGCGTCGGTGTGGCGAGCACATCCACTGTGGCAACTATCAATGGACGCTCGATGCTCTTTGTAGGTGGCGGTAACGCCCGCTTTTATGCATTGGACGCCCTCACCGGGAAATCCATCTGGAATACCTCGTTGGGTTCCTCACCGGGCCACTTCATCTGGAGCTCACCAGCCGTCTACAACGGGAGCGTATACATAGGTGTGTCCTCCTTTGGCGATTGCCCGCTGGTCCAGGGGCAGTTAGTCCAGCTGAACGCCTCGACAGGAGCCATTCAGCACACCTACAATGTCGTACCCAATGGATGCACCGGTGGTGGCGTGTCAGGCTCACCAACGATTGACCAGGCAACCGGCAACCTCTACTTCGCTACAGGCAACCCTGGCTCGTGTGGGAGCTCAGAAACCAATGCGCCGGCAGTGGTCGAACTCACATCAAACCTGTCATTTGTGCGTCACTGGCAAGTGCCATCATCTCAGCAGGTAAATGACAGCGACTTCGTTAACACCCCTACGCTTTTTACAGGCGGTGGCACGCAAATGGTGGGTGTCGCGAATAAGAACGGGAAGTTTTACGCTTTGAACCGTAATGCTTTCAATAATGGTCCTGTATGGACAGCCCAGATAGCAAAGGGCGGGGGCTGCCCGCAGTGCGGAGATGGCAGCATTTCGCCCGCTGCCTGGGATGGTACCACGCTCTATGTGGCTGGTGGCAAGACGACGATCAGCGGCTCGAGCTGTAAGGGGAGCGTGAGTGCGCTCAATCCAGCTACTGGGGACTTCATCTGGCGACATTGCTTGAACGATGGACCAGTGCTTGCGGCTGTCACACTGGCTCCCGGCCTGGTAGTGGTCTGTCAGGGTAGATATCTAAATGTGATCTCCGCATCCTCAGGGACAACCCTCTTCCACTTCCTGGATTCCAACAGCGGCTCGATCTTCTACGGTGCACCGTCCATCTCGAAGGGTGTGATCTACGTTGGAAACATTGATGGGCGCTTGTACGCTATAGGAACGTAAAATTATCAAGAGCCCCATCATGTTTTTCCCCGAAATAATATGACGAGGCTCTCGATGCCACACGGTGTCCTTTCCTTCAATCTCCCCTTAGAAAAGTACAAGCATAGATTAAGAGCAGGAATAAATAAATCGGAACCTGGAGGAGGTTACGATCGAGAGAGTTTGGCCGTTAAAACCTCCTCCACCGTTTGGAGCAGTGTTTCATCTGTAAAGGGCTTTGTCAAGTAGCGGTCGGCGCCCTGGCGCAAACCCCAGATCTGGTCAAGCTGTGTATTCTTGCTGCTGACCATGATAATCGATAGATTGCGCTCTGGGTCAAGGGCTCTGAGTTGGCGGCATACTCCAAAACCACTGACTCCTGGCAGCACAACATCGAGAATAAGACAATTTGGACGTTCATTCAGCGCCTTTGTCAATCCTTCATTTCCATCAGCGGCTGTGATCACTTTGTAGCCTGCTTTCCGCAAGGCATGAGCGATGAAAAGGGATGCGGTGACGCTGTCGTCAACAACAAGTACTTTGGGAGGAGTAACCACGAGATTTCCTTTCCGCGTATCAAGACTACTGTATAGTAGTCTACTCTATCTTACGCTAACTATTTCTTTTTATTCACCTCTTTTCCGTTCATACAGGACTACTTGGCTATCCATTAGTTTTTTTGTTCCGCTCAGCGGAAGAGCCGGAGAATCGCTGACTTCCCTCGCTGGTAATTCGTTTTGTATCTTGTTATAATAGCCCTTGCAATCCTGGTAGAAATTGGAGGCGAGGCAAAAATGAATCGCCGCAAACAACGGTGGAGCAAACGGATAGAAAATGTACGGTGGTACATACGCTCCATTCCCTGGCAACTACTCATACTCATCCCTATCCTGTTGGCGCTGGCTATTCCCACTTTTTACTTTGGAACACATGCTGGCCAGAGAGTGTTACCGGCAGTAACAAACTATTTCTACAATCTCAGCGGCCCACCTCCAACTGCTACACCCACGCCATTGCCTCCTTTTCCTTCCATGCTGCCTCAGGTAGGTTCGCTGCTCTATACTGTTCAGCAGGGGGATTCTTGTGACGAAGTACTGACTTTCCAAATGCGCATGAGTGATGCGGGAACTATTTTCAGCGACGTCAAGCCAAACACCATCAAGGCGCTAGATGCCTCCATAGGCCGGGATTGCCATTCTTTACAACCGGGCATGGTATTGACCCTCTCCCCGCAATATCCATTGATAGCCTTTGGCGGCCAGGTTCTCAAGGTCGATACCACCTCACCCCAACAAGTGTTGCCGACACCCGTCATTAACGTGGCCAACCAACAACAGTCGGGAGCAGATTGTTCTGCCGGCTGCCAGCTCACTGTGCGTCTAGCTCCCGGAGTACAGGTACATCTCTCAGTACAGACAACTCTTCCGGTGAGAGTTGGTTCCTGGGTCTGGTCACAGGCTCAATTGGCACGTAGGAACGTCAAGAGTTTTGCTAGCTATCCCTACGCCGATCCCTTAGCTACCCTTGACGGTATGTCTCTACGTGCATGTGATCTCCAGGTTGACAATACACACGACGATAACTCGCTTTCCTGCAATCAACTCCAACCCAATACAATCGACGATGACGGCGGTTCCTGGCTCTTCGGGATTACAGGTAGGAGTGCACTGGACCACTGGAAGTACCCTCTCAATTTGCCAGTAGGCACACGTGTCTTGTTGTGGCTGACCAGCAATTCCCATGGCGATTTACACTTTAACCACGGGAACCCCGTTTATCGCTTTAACGAAGCGACACATTTGTATGTAAAAGTGTAAGATTACAAACAAATAGATAAGTGTAGATCAGTTCAGCCAGACCGTTGAGAGGGATTAACTTTCGTGGTATAGTTCCCATAGAGTAAGTAACGCCCTGATCGATCAGCACTATGTTATTAACATCAGACCGCCAGAGGAGTTCGTCATGCTATTCACTAATGCCACCGTCATCACCATGAACCCCACTCGCAACATCATCACCAACGGAGCCGTCGCTGTACAAGGGAACCGCATCGTAGCCGTTGGGAAATCCGACGCACTACAACGTCAGTACCACGACGAGAAAATAATCGATGTTCGGGGAAAACTCATCGTCCCGGGTTTGATCGATACTCACGTTCATCTGGCCCAGGCCCTGATTCGAGGTTGCGCAGACGACATGGCTCTCATCCAATGGCTCTGTGATCGTGTCTGGGTCTTGCAGGGCAACTTCACTGAGGACGATGGTTATGTGAGTGCACGCCTGTGTATAGCCGAAATGCTGAAGTCCGGGACGACCACATTCCTTGAATCGATGCTTGCCCATCGCTACGGTTTCGATGGGATCGCCCAGGCAGTGCAAGAAAGCGGTATTCGGGCTTGCCTCGCCGGTATCGTTATGGATATTGGTACCTATGCCACACAAACGAATTCGATGCATCCGGGTATGATTGAAGACCGCGAAACCAGCCTGTTCGGCGTTCTCGATATGCATAGCAAATGGGAGGGAGCCGCCGGAGATCGCATACATGTCTGGTTTGGACCGCGCACCCCTGGCGGGGTCACCTCCGAACTCTACCAGGAGATGAGCAACCATGCCCGCCAGCGCAACATGGGCATCACTATGCACCTGGCTGAAGTTGAGGCCGATAAGATCTACCTCAACGAAAAATTTGGCCTCTCGCCCGTCTATTATGCTGAAACCGTTGGACTGCTCGGCCCAAAAACGGTGTTGGTGCATATGGTCTGGCTTAATCAGGACGACATAAATAAACTCGCTACCTCCGGAACCCATGTCTCTCACAACCCCTCCTCAAATAGCAAGCTTGCTTCCGGCGTCTGCAAAGTTCCACAAATGCTTGCCAGCGGTGTCAACGTCGCCCTCGGTTGCGACGGTGGCCCGAGTAACAACGACTACGATATGATCCGTGAAATGAAACTTGCCGCAATTATCCATAAAGCCGTCACTAACGATCCGTTGATTGTACCCGCTGAGACGGTCCTTGAAATGGCGACCATTAACGGTGCGCGTGCCCTCGGCCTGGAGCATGAAATCGGTTCGCTTGAGGTTGGCAAGAAGGCGGATCTTGTCGTGATCGACCTCGATCGATTGCATACTACCCCATCATTGAACCCCATCTCCACGCTGGTCTATGCTGCAACCGGCGGCGAAGTCGATACCGTCGTAGTGGACGGGCAGACCGTCGTCTCGCAGGGTCAATTGCTTACCATGGATGAGGAGGCAGTAAAGAAGCAGGCGCGTCTCAATGCAAACGCCCTTTACCAGCGCGCCGGTATTGAGCTTAGGCCCAGGTGGCCTGTGCTTTAAAACGTACTTGACGGAGGTTCTCAATGCGAACTCTTATTACGAATGGTCATATTGTCACAGCTACTGCTGATTATACGGGTGATATTCTCATCGATGCCGAGAAAATTGTCGCGGTTGGCGCGCCAGGTGCGTTTGCCACATTGCAGGTTGATACTGTCCTTGATGCCCAGGGCAGGTATATTTTTCCTGGTGCCATCGACGTACATACTCATATGGAGCTTCCGCTCCCTACTACCGTTGCCAGCGATGACTTCGAGACAGGAACGATCGCTGCCGCCTGTGGTGGTACAACGACTATCCTTGATTTTGCCAACCAGCAGCGCGGTCACACGCTCGCCGAAGCATTACACACCTGGCACGCCAGGGCAGAGGGGAAGGCCGTCATCGACTATGGTTTTCACATCACCATCACGGATCTTACATCTGCCCCGGAAACTGCGATGGACGAGATGATCACCGCGGGCGTCACCACGTTCAAGCTCTTGATGGCCTATCCGGGGACGTTCATGGTTGATGATGAAACCATCTACCGTGTGTTGCGCCGTTCCGCCAGGTTAGGTGGGTTGGTGATGGTCCACGCTGAGAATGGCATCGTCATCGATCTGCTAGTACGCGAAGCCGTTGCCGCGGGCCATACTGCTCCGGGTTTTCATGCCCTGACGCGTCCTGCCATATTAGAAGGAGAGGCTACCCAGCGGGCGATCACACTGGCCAACCTTGCTGATGCACCCCTCTATGTTGTTCATGTCAGTTGTGCCCATTCCCTTCACGCTGTTGCTGCCGCTCGTGCGAGAGGATTGCCAGTGTGGGCTGAAACCTGCCCGCAATACCTCTATCTCAATGATGGCCACTACGCTGCACCAGGTTTCGAGGGGGCAAAATTTGTCTGTACTCCTCCAATGCGCAGAGCGGCGGACAATGAAGCTCTCTGGTTCGGCCTGCAACGCGGAGACCTGCAAGTCGTTTCCACCGATCACGCCCCTTTTAATTATCAAGGCCAGAAAGAATTAGGGGTGCATGATTTCACGAAAATACCAAATGGCCTGCCTGGAGTAGAACATCGAGTAGTACTGCTCTACACAGGTGTGCGCGCAGGAAGACTGTCGCTCCAGCATTTTGTTGATGTAATAGCCACAACTCCTGCCAAACTCTTTGGCCTCTATCCTCGCAAGGGTACGATAGCTCCAGGCAGTGACGCCGACCTGGTGATCTGGAATTCCGAAAAGTCCATGACGATTAGTGCAGCCACGCAGCACCAGCGTGTTGATTACACCCCCTACGAGGGGATGCAAATACAGGGTGTACCAGAAACGGTGCTTTTGCGTGGACGGGTGATAGTGCAGAATGGACAATATATAGGCAACAAGGGCGGTGGGCAATATTTGCACCGTAGCACGTTTTCAGAGCAACGTATATAGGGTATCGGGAGGAATAGTACCATTATTCTTCCTCTTTGCGCTGTTCTCTCGGCGGCACCAATTTATGCTCAACAGCAAATGCTGCCGCCTCACTGCGACGTGCAAGCCCTAGCTTTTCCAGGATGTGGCTGACGTGATTGCGTGCCGTCTTCTCCGTCACAATGAGCGTATCAGCTATCTGCTTATTCGTATAGCCTCGCGCAATCAGCGCCAGCACTTCGCGCTCTCGTTCGGTTAACTCGCTACCTGGTATGTGTGATTGGATGCCGCCGGCAGTCAGTGCTGTCAATCTTGTTGTTACTTGTTTAACCATCGCCGGGTCAAGTAACGATTGACCTGATGCAACCAGCCGAATTGCACGCAGCAACTCGGCCCGGCTTAGATTCTTCAAAAGATAGCCACTGGCGCCGGCAAGCATCGATGCAAGAACAGCCTCATCATCGGTATATGATGTTATCATCAAGATAGCAGTATCGGGATACTGGCTCTTGATCTCGCGGCAGGCCTGTATTCCGCTCATTTTCTCCATACGCACATCCATCAAGATCAATTGTGGCGCGAGCACACTCATCTTTGACAGCGCTTCGGCTCCATTGCTGGCTTCACCGACGACGGCTATGTCGGGCTCCAGTTCGAATGCTGCCCGCATACCCAGGCGTACCACTTCGTGATCGTCTACAATCATTAAGCGTATTCTTGACATGCGTGTAACGATCTCCTTTCAACAGGGTAAGGTTGCTCGCACGCTGACACCGCCAGCAGCACCTTGCTTTACCTGAAATACTCCCCCTAGCTCTTCGGCCCGTTCGCGCATTCCGCGCAGACCGTGTCCAGAATAAATACGCCCTCTCTCTCCAATCGTTGCCAGGTCGAAACTATCATCGTCTGTCTTCACACCTTTTCCGTTATCGCAAATTTCGACCTCTACAGCGTCTGGGAGATAGCGCAGAAACACCTGCAGTTGCGTTGCCCCTGCATGTTTATATGCGTTGGTAAGTGCCTCTTGCGTAATACGAAATATCGCCGTTCCTAGCTGTGCCATGTTCTGTGTACCACGCTGGTCTTCGTTGGCGGCCTCTTCGTTGCCTTCGACCTCTAAACATGCAGGTAAACCGCTAATTACTTCGAATTCACGTAGCTGGCTGGTCAACATCTGCGTTAAAGTACTGTTCCCGGTAATCAACGGTTTGAGGGTGAACATGTAATGACGTGTTTCCCAGAGCGCCTGTTTCGAGATTGTCACCAGTGAATCGAGCCGCTGCGCCAGGGGGGCTAGTACCTCTTTGTCTTCGGTATCTTCAGAAGCCTCGGCTATACGATGCGCTAATGCAGCACATGTTTCGGCGTTCAGGCTTAGCATGTATACCAGTTGTGCTACCCCATCATGAATCTCGCGAGCAATACGGCCGCGTTCGGCTACTGCTGCTAATTCTTTCGCCTGTTCTGTCAGGCGTATATTCTCAAGTGCTACTACGAGTTGTGGCCCTGTCGTCCTGAGAAATACCTCTTGTTTGTTTTCAAAAGGCGCTTGCCGCGTGCTTTCAGCACCGATCACGGCATATAGGTGTCCCTCTTTCATGAATGGCAGATAAAGGCGGGCTATACCGCGGTGATCCCCGTCAGGTAGCTCATCCAGAGGCTCAAAAGCGCTGTATTTTTCTCCCGTTTGAATGACGCGCTCAAAAATGGCCTGGCTATTATCAGGTATTGTAGATTCTACAAAACCTGCTTCGACACGACTGGCGATTTCGGGATGATACTCGTTGCTCTCTTTCGCCTCGTGTGCATTGCGAGTAAGAGCGATAATCAGGCGTTCAAAGTGCCCACCCTTTCGCATCTGTTCAGCACTTTGCTGTAACAGTTGAATCCTATCGCTGACGCCCTGTATCATTGTTTCGCCAACGTGTCGTAATGCCATTTGCAGGCGCACATTATCTTGCTCTCTTCTCTTACTTCGTGTATAACTCTCTAACAATGAGGCCATGTATGCTGCCAGAATAGCAATCACCGGTGCGTCCAATAATGATCCGGCCAGATCCCTCGCACTTAAAGCATCGTACGGTATCTGCGTGGGTGGAAAAAACGCACCAAAGAGTATGAACGAATCATAGCCAAGCGCAGCGGCAAGCCCCCCACGGTAGCGATAGGTAAATGCTGCCGCTAGTGCCGTTGAGATACCATAACGATAAAAGGGCGAACCTATACCGAAATGCGGTGTGCCGAAATACCCTCCGTAATAGGTGACCATGCCACAGATAACAACATCTAGACCATAAATGGCGAAATCCCAATAGGGGTTGCGTGTGCTGGCCAGGGGAGTGACGATGTTCGGTTCCTCATCTGTGGCTAGAGGACGGGGACGCCAGCGCTTCCCCGGCTTGCGTGGTTTGGTCGATGCTCGTTGCCTTTGTTGAAGCAGCCTGTTTCTTCCAGGAAGGTCAGGCAGAAAAAATTGAAACACGGGCGCGTACAGGGTTACAATCAGGGTTTGTAGAAACGTGATCCCCAGTAGCAGCGCAGCGAGTAAAGGGAGGGGCTGTCCCTTGATAGAAACCAGTGTAATCAGCGCTAGCAGCCAGGTAACCCAACGCCATAGTAGAAAAAAATAGCTGGGGGTATTGCGCAGACGGCGAGAAGCCGTTTGCGGAATTGTCTTTACAGTTTTGATTATCTGGCTCATAAAATTTGCACTTTCTGCCCGTGTAATAACACAATAACACAGAATGCATCCTTTTTACTCAACTATGTGCAGTATGCACGTTTTTCTGAGACCTGTCAATAAATTTTTTATGGTAGAGTAAGTGCAAAAGTGCACTATAGTGACCTGGTCCTCTTTCTTGTATGGCAGACCTTACCTTGATGCCCCTCTAATTGTGAAAAAAATTTCACAGTTGATATGTCAAATTCATCCATATCGTTTCAATTTATCTGTTCGTCATCCATTGATCACTGGCAAATTGACAGGTTTATGTGGTATGTTATTACCAGATTCTCCTTTCCTATTTGGAATGCCGAAGTGGACAGGAATGTTTAATTGGGTTCATTTCAAGGGTTTCAAAGAGGAAATTGGTGTATCGTTGTTCTAGTAAAGAAAGGACGGTTCTAATCGTGAAAAACGCCGAGCGGAAACGCACATCGTTAGTGGCAAATCTTGGCGATATCAACCGACCTTTGCGTGTTCGACCTGTACGCGTTATGGGACGCGAGTGGTGGGCAGTAGCTGCCGAAGACACGTGGCCCGGTATGGTAATGGATCTGCGCCGTTTAGGCTTTGAGGCGATGGCATGGAAGGATGAGGTGTTGGTGCGCGAAGGCACACCTGCATATGATCCGCAGATGGAGGGACCGGCTGCGCCCGTTGGGTTAAAGCCTTTTCCACTTATAACTCCAACCATACAGATCCATAAGCAGTCATATCCAACCAACTACGCCGATTTTCGTTATTTGGATGAATATAACGATGATGATGAGGAATTGGATGAATATGATGACGATGAGGAGATTGAGGAAGAAAACGAGCTTGAGCCTGAAGATCTGAGCGAATAGATTGCCCAGGTCTTTGTACAAATACACAGAGATACGTGCAGAGAGTACCCCCACAGAGCACTCTGCCATAGATGATATGCGCCATAATCAGTGGAATTGAATATCTATGTCAGAATGTTCTCTGATGGGTACCTTTGCTTTTATGAACAAAAGATACCCTTGTGATTCTCCTGACCATCCCTCCAGGCATCGAAAACCGGTAATTTCCACGCGGAATTGCTGACTTTGCGCGCAGCGCGAATCTATGATAAAAACTTCACTAAAGGAAGCTAGTTTACAAGAAATGCTTAGCGTGCATTCCCTTGAGGCTGATCTGATACCGGTGAGGTGTGTGGATAGCTTCGGTGGGCATACCTAACAACTGAATACCTTGATCTGTTAATACTCCCACGAAGTTAAAGAAGCTGTCGAGGATATGGCCATGGAAAATATCACCATCCATATGTTTTGGCAGCATTGATGCGTCGCGAAAAGAGCTGGTCAACAAGCGTGCGTTTCATATTGATATCGCGGAAGATAATACCGTAAAGGGCATCGTTAAGCATCATGTCGAGTCGCTCCAAAGCACCCATCGCAGCGATTTCAGGCATGCAAAGACCCGAGCAATAGTTCGTCAGCCGTATATAGCGGCCTGCTTCTCGACTGACTTCATCAAGTGCGGCTCGCATTAACTTGAAATTCGCCTGTGTGGCGTAGGTTCCACCGAAACCCTCAGTTGTTGGACCAAATGGCACGTAATCAAGAAGGCTCTGCGTTGTAGAGCGTATGACAGCGATAACATCAGCACCCTGCCGTGCAGCCGCCTGTGCCTGTATGATATCTTCATAAATATTGCCCGTTGCCACAATCACGTAGAGCCACGGGGTCGGTGGGTTGCTCAATGCTGCTATCATGGCAGTACGCTCTGACCGCCTTGCCTGGATGCGCGTTACCCCTTCTTTCACCAATCGCCTGGCTTCAGCATCAATAGTTGCTAAAACATCATCCTCGTATGGTAACTCATGGAGTGCTATCTCGTTTCGTCCGATAGCCTCGGCAGTCGCCTGTACATGGAGCTTGCTTCGGAGCATTGCGCTGACAAATGGGCGAAGGATACCTCCTGGCAAAGGTGCCAAAGCACTGTCTACAACACGGTTTGGCAAAGGGACGCCTTCTTCGTCGATCCCATCTACTCCTATCAAACGCAAAGTTGCGCGTTCGATAGCCACAGTCGTATGCGCGCCAATATACGCTAGCACCGGTTCGACGATATGTTTGGCCAGGGCGCGTGCTTCATCCACCAGGGCCTGGTCAAGTTTGAGGTGGGGCATCGCGACTTCTCTCCTCCGCTCAAAATCACTGAAATCTCGCTAAGACAGCATAGTTACGCCAGTTGAGTATTACATTGAGTGCAGTATACCATGCAGGTTAGCTATTCGCCCGAACAGCTGCTATGTCTCTCTAGCGAATAAACAGTGAGTAGTATATACTTAGCTATATAGTCAGGTTTGTGATAATTGTTGAGGCAGCATTGCCCTGTGTTATCGAAATGTGATAGTTGTTTTTCTCCACGTGATACCGTTGTCATGAACCCCCGCTTGCAAAGCGGGGGCTTGCAGCCAGGCCATGCGCCGAGCTGCGAGCCCTGGACATGACCAGACTCAGCCATTGCGCCTTCGGCTTCAGCAGGAGGCGTTCGGGCTACGATAGCGGCAAGTGTTCACGTTCCTACCTTCGGGTGCGACGCCAGCCTGAAGCTCTAGAACTTCTGAGTTAAACAGAGCTAGTGGGTTACCTCAGTGCTCAGGAGAAAGTACCGACCGCTATCATTGTCGAGGCGAACCTTCCCCGGGCAACCGGAGGCCTGCAAGGGCACAAGCAAAGAAAGATCTATTTGGTAAAGTCGCGAGTCTTTTTAACTCGCTGACTATTTATAAAAAGAAAACTGATAGCAGAACAATGCTAGAAGTAAAGTACGGAACTAGAAAGGAGCCCAACATTGTTTAAGCGGATTATGGTACCTCTCGACGGCTCGCAAGGGGCAGAACGCGAAATACCCGTTGCTGCAAAGATTGCTCGTGCCTCTGGCGGATCAATTCTGTTTCTCCATGTCGTGCTGCCCCCAGTCGAGTTCGGCACGTATCGAGAAGATCACACCATTGCATTAAAGCCGACAGCTTTTGAAAAACGCTTAGAAGGATCCGCTGACTACCTCGCTAATATCGTTAAATCCCATGCAAGCGATTTGGAAGGCATTGATGTGACCTTGAAACCAGTTTCTGGTGCAGTATCCCCAACCATTTTCTCTGTCGCTAACCTGGAGCATGTTGATCTAGTTGTTCTGTGTAGTCACGGAGAATCTGGTCTGAGACGTTGGATATTCGGCAGTGTTGCTCATGAAGCTGTACGCCGTAGCCCGGTTCCTGTGCTTGTCCTCAGTGAAAAAGGCGTGATACCTACTCCGACAGAACCACGTCCCTGGCGTATACTCGTTGCATTGGATGGCTCACAACTGGGGGAGACCGCTATAGAACCGGCTGCCCAACTCGTTTCAGTTTTAGCTGCGCCCGCGCAAGGTGCGCTGCACCTGTTACGTGTCATAGATATTCCATCGGCAACAGGAAAATATAGGGGCCCGACCGAATTTGATACCACTGTCCGAAATGAAGCCAGGGAAGAAGCGGAGGCGTACCTGAAAGATACAACCGATTGTTTACAAGCAAGCCTGGCAAATTACAATCTCACGCTCACCTCATCAGCGGCCATAGGCACAGACGTTGTTGGCACAATTCTTGAGCAGGCAGAACATGTTGGTGGCGCTGAAGAAATGGGCGGTTGCGATCTCATTGGTGTGTCGACACATGGACGTACAGGTCTGCTGCGTTTGATAATGGGCAGTGTGGCAGAGAAAATCCTTAACTCCACGAAGCTCCCACTATTGGTTGTACGTCATCACCACGGAGAAGCTCAGGATCAGGAAGAGCATGAGGGGGCAGAAGTCTAAACAGTCCGAGAGGTGGCATAAAAAGAGTAGGCATGCAAGTATTGTGTGCCTACTCTTCATTTTGTAACCCGTTTGTGACCATATACCCTGGTAATGTGATATTGCTGTAACGTCACGGTCTTAAGCTGTATACAGAAGGTCGGATTTGGGACGTTTTTAGGGTTGAATTTCAATTAAAAAAAGGTATAGCTGGGAATTGAGACTCAATTGTGACGAGAATAGGGGCACGAGTGAAGTTATTGAGACACAGAAACAGTACTCTGTAAGCAATGAATAGATTGCAACCAAGGAGTTACCAGTATGAATACACCATCAAAGCGTGAATTAAGGGTGTTAATGGAGATACGGAATAGCCCCTGTATCTCGTTGTACCTCCCCACATACAAGGCAGGAACTGGAGCGGAAATGCAACAGAACCCACTGCGACTAAGGAATCAAATTCGTGAAGTCGAGAACCGCCTGCTTCTAAGTAAAAGTCGCTCCATGGACAGAGAGGAGTTGCTGAAGCCTATTCAAGCACTATTAGATGATGCACAGTTCTGGCTGCACCAGAGCGATGGGCTGGCGATATTCCGCTCACCAAAGGTGTTCCAGTATTATCGTTTGCCATCCAAGTTTCAGGAACAAGTCGTCGTCGGCGACCATTTCTATCTCAAGCCACTGCTCCCCTTCCTTACGAATGATGGGCGTTTCTATGTCCTTGCTCTGAGCCAAAACAAACTGAGGCTCATTGATTGTACACGCTACAGCGCCACCGTGGTCGAATTGCCGGAATCTGTTCCAGTGAGTCTTTCAGAAGCCCTCATGTATGATGATCCTGACAACCAGCTTAACTATCACAGCAGCTCCTCAGGCTCATTGATCGGCAAAGGCGGCCGTAGAGGTACCATTTTCCACGGACAGGGCGTGGGCACCGATGATGAAAAGGATAATATTCTGCGGTACTTCCAACAAGTTGATAAAGGCTTGCATGAACTCTTACACAATGAGAAGGCGCCTCTCGTTTTGGCCGGGGTAGATTACCTGTTGCCTATATACCAGAAGGCAAACACGTATGCACATCTGATAGATCAAGGCCTCCAAGGCAACCCTGACAAGCTGAGGACTGAGGATGTGCATTTGCAGGCTCTGCCCATTGTAGAGCCGTACTTTCAGAAAGTTCAGCGAGAAGTTTTTGACTTCTATCGAGAATGTGCAGGTACTGAGCGGGTATCTAATACTACCAGCAAAATCGTTCTGGCTGCTTTTTATGGACGAGTTGAAAACTTGTTTGTGGCTGTTAACGAGGAGCAATGGGGAATCTTTGATCCGGTTTCCAACATAGTACATATACATAAGGAAGCAAGGTTCAATGATGACGATCTCTTGGACGTAGCTGCTACCCAAACGCTTCTACATGACGGGTCGGTTTATGCCGTCGATCGAGCGCAAATGCCGGATGAAGGGTTGTTAGCCGCAGTGTTTCGCTACTAATTGTGTCGGTTCGTACCCTTTAGCGATATCCAGCCATCACCTGTTTGAACAAACTTGCTATTTCCTGCTATAATGAAACGCATAACGGCATTATAGGGGTAGCCTGGTGGTTACCCAACTATAAGGGAGCGAGTGATGGAAAAGGATACTCAACAACAACTTGTTGGTGAACCAGATATGAGTACTCTAGTAACAGACGACACGACTGTCTTGCAAAGCAACCTTTTTACGGATGCTCCAACAGTTATTGCGGAGCCACCCGATCCTTTAGAAACGCCTTTCCCGCCTATTATTCGTACTCATCCGCTTACTGACCAGTCCAGCCTGGCGGCCTGCGCCATTCCCTATCAGCAAGAACTGCTCCTTCGTGGTAAATCAAATTATACTGTGACATGTTTCCTTTCAGATTTGAAAATGTTCAGCGGTTTTATGGGTAAAGACACTCCAGTAGGACGTATTACCAAAGAGCAACTCACCGATTGGCTCATGAAACTGAAATTTGGGAACAAAGGTCAAATGCCTGCTCCAAAGACAATGGCTCGCCGCGTCACCTTCCTCAGGAATTTCTTCTCGTGGTTGGCTCGTGAGGGCATTATTCGTGAAGATCCATCAGCGAGCCTTGTGCTGGAACGCCCTTTACCCCCTTTGCCAGAGTTGTTGTTCGAGGACGAAATTCAGCGTCTGCTAGAAGCAGCATCTACAGACCCTCGCTGCCACTGCCTGCTTTATCTCGTCCTCTATGCGGGCTTGAAGAAGGAAGAGGTGATGGGCCTGAAACTGGGTCACATCGATATTTCAGATCCTGGTGCGCCCGCGATAACCATACACTTTGCCCCATCAACTGGGAAACAGCATCGCGAAAGGCGACTTGCCCTTCCAGCCGAATTTGTCACAATCTTAAAGGAATATCAGGATAAGTATCACCCGACACTTGAGCTGTTCGACTGTACCGACCGCAACCTGAATTATATCCTCGGAAGAGCGGTGAAAGCTGCTAGTATACAAAAGCGTGTCACTCTGCAGTTATTACGTGATACCTTTGCCGTTCGACAGCTGAAAGCAGGTGTAACACCAGAAGCCTTGCGTGAGAAACTGGGCCTTTCCGATGAGGCCTGGTTAGAGTCTCGCGAAAAATATCGTCGCCTGGCCTTTGCCAGGTAACTCCCAAGCTCGCCTCCCGTAGGGGCAGGGGTGGTGCTCTCAAGGTTAGGAATGTTGTGAAACGAGCAGGAAAGCGTGTTCGTCTCGTAGGGGCGGGGGTGGTGTGGGTGTGGAGAGGGGACGCTTGCGTCGCCCACCGTCCTACTGTGGTCGCCGGGCTTGTCTCGGCGGCATCTCCTGTTGCGTTTGGACCGTTGAGTACGAGGCAAGTCTTGCTTTTCGATGTAAGGCGTTATTTAAGAGAACTGCATTAAGAACAATAAAGCCAACTGCTAATGGGAGATCACAAAAAAAGATACCAAATCCCAGGGTAAAAATGGCAATCATAATGGCCAGGGGCCAGATGAGCACAAAGCTACACACAAGTAGCACGACGCCTATGGTTGTTTCACCGGCTATGATCCAACCAACGCCATAAACGCCGAACAAGGAGAGAAAAATCTCCGCAAGCAGTGCCCCACTGTTGTTTTTACTTGAAGAAGTATTAAAATTATTGACGACCGTAACATTGATCGTACCAGGTTGATATGCGGTACGCGCGTTATATGATGGCCCATAGCCAAAATCTTGCTTTGGGGGAGAAGAATAGATTGCAGAATGTGGCGCCTCAAAGTCTACCTGTGGCGAAATCCCGTGATCGTAAGTGGGTATAGGTTGATCATCACCGTACTCTTTGGAGGAATACTGTCCATAGGTAGTTGGTGGTTGAACCACTGTGCCGCAAGAAGGGCAAATTGCGGTATTGGCAGAAATCTCTTTTCCACAGCGTTCGCAGATCATCCTACTCACTACTTTCTATTCCATCATGTGAACTCGTTTTATACCTATACGTTTATGCCCCATCTCTGGTTGCTACAATCGATCTCTATTGTACCAGCCTGTGCCGTTTGTTCGGTTTGCCATGTAGTTCCTGCTGAAAGTATTGCGGGAAGTGGGTCGATGACCGATGACGCTGCCTGCTTGCGCTGCTTTGGACTCAAAGCTCCCGGAGTGATAAGGATCAGCGAGGGTTTTACTATCTGTAAAACGGCGCTTAGTTCCGCGGGAAACCCTTTTCCCACCTGTGCGACGACCTGCACGACATCTGCCTGGAGGTACCTGGGAGCAATATCGCTGAGCAGCCCGGCGAGAGCATATTTGCTCATGGCTGTTCCACCTAAGAATAGGATATGCAAACCAGGGGTGATGAGACGCACAACCAGACCATTATCTATCTCCTCATTGCTTCCCTTGTGTAAAAGTAAACGTGGCCAAAATACTTGCAGCGCGACTTCTGAACCTACTGCAATTGTCATACCCTGTCGAAGCTCTACATAGTGTAGGTTTCGTTCTGCGATTGTGCGTCTCCACAGAGCATAGCCCACATTGGGATGGAGCATTCCAGCATCTACAACTTCGCCAATTTGGTAACGGGTAATCACATCCTGCAATCCAACAATGTGGTCTGATTTTTCTGTTGACAAGATAACCACGTCTAGTGAGCGCTGCCACGGGGGCAGACGGCTGTCGAGTTCCTGGGCGAGCGAGTTCGCATCCATGCCACCATCGATGATGGCAGTCTTGTTATCCGGGGTTTGAATCAGGATAGCTTCGCCTTGCGGCTGCTGATTAGCAGGTCCAACACTCAGAAAGCTCACAGTTAATTTCCCATCGGAATGCGCTGCTAATGCAGCCGTACCCGTTGCAAGCACGACGACAGCCGCGGCGCTCAATCGAAGAACGAGCCATCCACGCCTCGATAACAACCTCGCCGCGTGAGCCTTGCTGTCTCGGGGTTTCTTCTGGTTGGGCCATGTGTACATAATAGTAACCACAACAAGACAAAGTAGTACATAATAGCACCACGCCAATCCGTCGTTCAGATTGTTTACACCTGGCAACACGAAGCATTCTGTCACAACGTTGTCGACATACCACAGTATGGGCCAGACAACCCAGCCACAAAGTATGCCTAGAGGCGCATAAAGCATCCCAAATCCGCAAATGAGTATGCCAATAAAGATCATTATGCCCAGGAGAGGCACTGTCAGGACATTGGTGATAGGCGCGATAAACGATATTTGCTTGAAGGATAGAGCTATGATAGGTAGTGTCGCCAATTGCGCTGCTATAGTAACTGAGCTTATTTCAACGGTGAAATGCCCAAAGGGGAAGCGTTCGAGGCTTTTCAGCGCTTTCTGTATGATCGGCGTGAGTATTACGATGCCCAGCGTTCCCAGGAAAGAGAGCTGAAAACCCACATCCCATATTACGAAAGGATCGAAGATACTCAGGAGGAATGCGCACACCGCTAGCGCATTATAGACATTGTAAATTCTTCCGAGGCGTGGAGCGAGTACCAGTAGCACACCCATAATGCCAGCGCGTAGCGCCGCTGGCCCACCGCCACTGAGAATAGTATAGGTTGCGATACTGCTTATTACTGCCGCGGACGCGAGCCATTGCCGTCGGTTGTACCTGCGCTTCTGTGCAGGTAACATAGCCTTTGTCTGAATGCCACGTTTCATATAAAACCATCTTGTACAGGCGAGAACTAACCCTGCTAAGATGGTTACCTTAAAGCCTGATGGAACGATCAAGTGCGCGGTGCCGGTGTCATTAAATGCTAGGATGAGAGGTTTGAGCGCGGGAGTACGCAACCCGAGCACAATGGCGGTTAAAAGTGCTGCCTCCGGTTGTGGCAGCGACTGGGCGATAATGGTTGCCAGCACTACACGCAGGTGATAGAGTGCAGCGATAATTGGGTTTCCGCCCGTTCCGCTTACACTGATACGAGGAAAGATCATACTGGCGAAAATATTCGGTGGAGCATGTGGCAGAGGCATCTGGAGTTTACCTCGTAGTTCAACATCATCTCCATAATTAGCCCCGTAAGGGTTCTCTATTGCTCCGCCAAGTGTTTCCACTTCCAGTTGTCCATGAGCATCTTGCCAGGATGTGCCTCCGTTTTTGCTGATACTACTGACCGCAATGAGCAATAAGCGGATTTTCCCCTCCACTTTTGGTTCGTCACTGACACTTCCTCGTACTTCAAGTGTGCCTGCCCCGACGTTTGCTGAGATGGCCGTGATATCGTTAACAGGTGAAGAAATTGTATATCGCCAGGCGCCAAGCAACAGGAATATGATAATAAGAATACCCATCCGCACCTGAAAATTGTGCCAGTACAAAATGAGACAGAGAAGTGCTATAAAAGCGGCAACAAGCAGCGCCAGTGCAGGCAAGGGAATCCAGTTTCCGAGCAGGATACCGGCAATCCACGCCCCAATTACAACGACCAGTACCAGGCCGCGCAGGTCAAACGCTCTACTCTCACTCTCTACCATGTGATTTTAACGACTACCTTTTCACGGGGAAATAGAATAACTCACTGGTTTATGCTTGCTGTCGCCTGAAAGGTTTGCGGATAAGTTGGTCAGGAACAGCAACTCATGAAATCGTGACCAGGTCCTTAATGCGGTCATAAATTGATTTGCTCACGACTTGTAGTAATTGGTCAATCGACGAATAGGAACCGTGTTGTATCCTGTAGTTGACGATGTTTTGTGCTGTTGTGCTGCTAATATGCAGGTTTGTTCGCAACTCATCGGCGCTAGCCGTGTTAATATTAACAAGTTGGCCCGTTGAATTGCTGTTGGGTGTACCATTGCCAGGACCCGGTACTCCACCCAGGTACGTCGGCGGTATTTCACCTATCAATGTCACATAGACTTCTTCTCCGTCGGTC
>WNGR01000997.1_pt1 | contig 31772 bp, 28 predicted proteins | sample 5407581 | NCBI WGS metagenome assembly WNGR01 (sample SAMN13153383, study PRJNA577476) | soil metagenome | isolation source: 80 cm soil or saprolite under Garry oak tree replicate 2 | place: USA:California | collected 2016-06-15
GGCCGCCGAGGCCGATCCGGGCGGGCTGCTGGCGCAGCTCGCCGGCGACCCCCAGAAGGTCACCGGCGAGCTGGTCTTCCAGGCCGCCCAGCGGGGCGACGTCACCGCCATCGAGCTGTTCGAGCGGCTGGGCTTCTGGCTCGGCGTGGGGATCGGCTCGCTGGTGACGGTGTTCGACCCCGAGCTGGTGGTGATCGGCGGCGGGCTGGTGCGCACCGGCGACCTGCTCCTCAAGCCGGCCAGGGCGAGCGTGGAGCGCTACACCTTCGGCCTCGCGCACCGGGAGCTGCCGCCGGTGGTGCCCGCACGGCTCGGCCCCGACGCCGGCATGGTGGGCGCCGCGACCCTGGCGCTGCGGGCCGGGGGCTGACCGGCCGTGGCGAGCATGCCGGCGCTGGCCATCACCCTCCCGCAGTTCCGGTCGGCGCCCGACGCCACGCTGGAGGCGCTGGAGGACGGCCGCCGCCTCGGCTACGCGGGCGGCTTCGTCTTCGACCATCTCTGGCCGCTCGGCCAGCCGCGGCGGCCCGCCCTGGAGTGCTGGACGCTGCTGGCCGGCCTGGCCGGGCGTCTGAGCGCCATCGACCCCGGCGGCGCCGGCGCGTTCCGGCTCGGGACGCTGGTCACCAGGGCGGGACTGCGACCGTCGGCGCTGCTCGCGCACATGGCGCGGACCGTGACCTCGGTCGCCGGCGCGCCGCCGATCCTGGGGATCGGCATGGGCGACGCCGGCAACCGCCCCGAGAACGAGGCCTTCGGCATCCCCTACCACAGCGATCCGACCAAGCGGGCCGCCGAGCTGGTGCGGGCCATCGACGCCCTTCGCGGGCCGCTGGCCGGCCAGCCCACCCCACCGATCTGGGTCGGCGGGACCAGCCGCCGCGCGCACCGACTGGCCGGTCGGGCCGCCGACGCCTGGAACGCCTGGGGCCTGGACCCCGACGAGCTGGCCGCCGGCCTGGTGGAGGTGCGCCGCGCCGCCGAGGACGCCGGGCGTGACCCCGGGACGGTCGACGGCACCTGGGGCGGCCAGGTCCTGGTCGCCGACGACCAGGGACAGGCACGGGACCTGCTGGAGCGATGGGGCGCCGGGCGGTCACCCGCCGAGGTCGCCCGCACCGTGGCGGGGGACGGCGCCTCGGTCGCGCGCCGGCTCGCCGAACTGGGCGATGCCGGGGCGAGCTGGTGCGTACTCGCATTCGTGGGCGGTCCGGCTTCCCGGATGCGAACGCTGCTCGCCAAGACAAGTAATCTTTCCGTCCGTCCGAACGGCGTTCGACGTTACGATCGGTAAAGTTCAGTGCGAAATTCAACGGAAGTGGTGCTCCGGCAGCCCGATTTGGCGTCGATGGGCTTGCTGCGGGGGTCAGGGCAGCGGAATCGTTGCCATCTATGACACAGAGCAACCAGGGTTCTCCCAGGCCAGGATGGATTATCAATCGTGACTAGCGAATAAGGTCTAGGTATCTGCGCGCCCCAATTGGTGCGTTTCTCTGGCGATCCCGCTTTGCAAAAACGCTCGCCCCAAGAGGAAAATCCCGTCCTCGACAACCGACCCGTCGTCGCTGCGTCATCCCGTCCCGGAACGCAAGGGGAGGAAATATGCTTGGCCACGCTCGTCCCGCCGTCGTCACGGCCCCAGCGGTGCGGATCACGGCTTCCACGACCTGGGGTCGCCGAGGGGCTTCCCTGAAAGGAGCCGGTAAAGTAGCCTCCTTCGCATGCTTCCCCTCGGTGGTCCCCAGCCTCCGGCTGCGTCCTGCCGCCTCCACGACCTGGGGCAGCCCGGTTGCCTCCACGACCTGGGGCAGGCCGGTAGCCTCCACGACCTGGGGGCGCGTGATGGAGCGCCGCCTGGCCGCCTGACCTCCCGCCGCTCCGGGAGCGGTCCGCCGTGACCGCGCCGGCGCCCACGGTGTCCCGGAACGCGGTGCCCCGCCGCGTCTGGTTCTTCGTGTGGGCCGGCGCCTTCGTGGCCGCGGCCGTCATCGCTCTGGTGACGCCGAGCGCCCTCCGCCAGGTGCGGGGCGGCGATTGGCCGATGCTGTGGCAGTCCCTCAGCTACGCCGTCGGTCTGGTGCTGGCCGAGCGCTTCGTCGTGGCGGTGCCCCTGCGCAACCACCGGTTCGTGGTCGGCGTCACCGATATGGTCGTCGTGCTCGGCCTGGTGTTCATCGAAACACCGCTCCTGGTGGTGGCCACGATGGTCGGCATCGTCGCCAGCCAGCTGCTGAACGAGCCGCAGGCCGTCAAACGCCTGTTCAACTCGCTCCAATACGTGCTCTCGGTCGCGGCCGCGGCGACGCTGACGACCGCGGTGCTCGACGTCGCCGATCGGGTGCGGCCCTTCGGGGTGTCCGTCGCCGCCGACCACGGCTTCAAACCGTCCCTGGCGTTCGCCTGGGTCATCGGGATGATCGCGTTCTTCCTGCTCAACCACTCGATGGTCGCGGCCGCGGTCAGTCTCTCTGTCGGGCAGGGGTTCGGCCCCTCCTGGCGACGGGCGGCACCCGTGGCGGCCGCCGGCTCGGCCGCGGGCACCGCCTACGGCCTGCTGATCGCCTCGCTGCTCTCGCACGAGCGGACCCTGCTCCCGTTGCTGGTCATCCCGATCGGGCTGACGCTGCTGGGCAACCGGGCCTGGGTCCGCATCCTGGCGCAGGGGCAGCGCATGCACTCGCTCTACGAGGCGGGCAGGGCGCTCTCCAACGGGCTGGGGGAGGTCGACGCCTGGCGTGACTTCGTCGGCCTGACCGCCGAGGTGCTGAACTGCGAGGGCGCCGCGGTGTTCCTCGGCCGTCCCGACGACGGCGCGCTGGACGTGATCTCGACCCAGGGCGGTCCCGACAGGCTCATGGTCTCGGCCTCGCCCACCGCCTGGGAGCAGGCGACCAAGGGCTACATCACCCGCTCGCACTGGCGCCGCGCGGTGACGGTGACGATGGAGGCCGAGGGCCGCGTGGTCGGCTACGCGGCCGCCTACGGGCCGAGGGTGGAGTCGGACTTCACCTCGGAGGACCGCGAGACACTGCTGACCCTGGCGAACCAGGGCGCCGCCGCCCTGCGCAACGAGTCGCTGTACCGCGAGGCCGAGGGCGAGCGGGCGACCCTGCGCGACATCGTCGGCCACTCCACCGACGGCATCTACACGGTCGGGCCCGACCGGGCGGTGCGCTCCTGGAACCCGGCGATGGTGTCGCTGACCGGCTACTCCGAGGAGGAGGCGGTCGGCCAGAAGTGCTTCAACCTGCTACGCGCCCGCGACGGCGAGGGCGTCGACATGTGCGCGGCCGACTGCCCGATCCTGGCGGCGGCCAAGTCCGGGCAGGAGGAGGTCCGCGACGCCTCGGTCCTCAACAAGGACGGGGTGGCCCGCTGGATCCGCTACGCGCACGCGCCGATCGTGGGCGCCGACGGTGAGATGGACGCCGACGTGGTGGTGGTCCGCGACGTCACCCGCGAGCGGCAGACCGACGAGCTCAAGGCCGATTTCGTCGCCAGCGTCTCGCACGAGCTGCGCACCCCGCTGACGCCGATCAAGGGCTTCCTGATGACGCTGCTGCGCGAGGACCGGGACTTCACCCAGGACCGCCGGCACGAGTACTACAAGCTCATGCTGGTCCAGTCCCAGCGGCTGGAGCGGTTGATCGAGGACCTGCTGGAGGTGACCCGCCTGGAGACCGGCGCCGGCCTGGTCGACTCCACCCCGATCGACGCGATCGACCTGCTCCGGCAGGTGGTGGACCGGTTCACCAGCGAGGACCCGGAGCGGGTGGTGACGGTGATCGCGCCCAACCACGCGGTCTACTGCCGTGGCGACTGGATGCGCACCGACCAGGTGCTGGCCAACCTGCTGTCCAACGCGCTGCGCTACTCGCCGGCGCACGAGCCGGTGGAGGTGCGCCTGCTGCCGCAGGGCCGCGAGGTGGTCTTCGAGGTGCGCGACTCCGGCCCCGGCATCTCGCTGGACGAGCAGTCGCGGATCTTCGAGCGCTTCCAGCGCGGCGGCCACTACCTGACACGCGAGCAGGGCGGCGCCGGCCTCGGGCTGTACCTGGCCAAGCGGCTGGTGGAGGCCATGGGCGGCCGCATCTGGGTGTCGAGCCGGCTGGGGAGCGGGTCGGTGTTCGCCTTCGCCCTGCCCGCCGAGCCGAGCCTGCACGTGGTGACGCCACGGGAGCGCTCGATCGGCTAGCATCCACGCCCATGAGCACCGATGCGCAAAACGACGAATACCGGAGCTTCCTCGAGGACCAGGAGCTTGTGACCCTCCGTGACTGGGCGCTGCACCTCGCCCGGGAGCACCGCGACATCGGCTTCCTCTGGGACCTGAGCAAGCACCTGCCCGACACCGAGGACGCCAACACCGACTGGGCCGCCGAGGACCCGATCGACGCCGTCCGCGAGCTGGTCCACCTCGTGACCCATTTCCGCGAGGAGGCCGCCAGCCCTGAGATCGGCGACCTCCTCAAAGCCCGCTACGTCGACTACCTGGCCGACCACGCCCGCGAGCAGCGCTTCGACAGGTCGTGAGCAGTCGTCAGCCAGGCTGGCCGGCGCCCCCGGGCTACGGGACCAGCTCGTCGGCGAGGGCGCCGAGGAACAGGCCGACGTCGGTGACGACGCCGGTGGCCTGGGTGGAGCCGCGGTCGGCGAGCTTGGTGACGGTGGAGAGGTTGATGTCGACGCACACCAGCGGCACCGAGGCGGGCAGCAGGTTGCCGGTGGCGATGGAATGCAGCATGGTCGCGAACATCAGCGCGTAGCCGACGCCGGGCAGCAGCGAGCGCATGACGCGCTGGGTCTCGATCACGTCGGTGATGGTGTCGGGCAGGGGACCGTCGTCGCGGACCGAGCCGCCGAGCGCGAACTCGACGCCGTGCTGCACGCAGGCATGCATGATCCCGGAGGTGAGCACGCCCTGCTCGACCGCCTTGGCGATCGAGCCGCAGCGCCGGATGGTGTTGATGGCGCGGATGTGGTGCTCGTGGCCGTGCTCGACGCCCACGCCCTCCGAGAGGTTCACGCCCAGCGAGGTCCCGAACAGGGCGCCCTCGATGTCGTGCGCGGCCAGGGCGTTGCCGGCGAACAGCACGTCGAGGTAGCCGGCCTGGATCAGCCGGACCACCGCTGGCGACGCGCCGGTGTGGATCACGGCCGGCCCGGCGACCCAGAGGATCTTCTCGCCGCGGCGCTTGGTCTCCCGCATGGCCTCGGCGACTTTGCGGACGATCAGGCCCTGCGGCTTCTCGCTGGAGACCTGCGAGGACATGAACTCGAAGACCTCGCCCGCACGGCCGCGGTCGCGCGGCCGCACGCGGATGCCGAGGCTGCCGACCACCACCGGGTCGCCCTGGCGCACGTCGCTCATGGGCATGGTCCGGGCGCGGCCGTCGGCGACCACGATGGCGCAGTCCATCTCCGGGTTCTCGACCTCGTACCAGACGCCGCCGACGCGCACCTCGGTCTCCAGGTTGGTCGAGGAGTAGAAGCCGTCGGGCAGCACGCCGTCCATCTCGGCGGGCACCAGCGTGGCCTCGCCCGCCTCCACGCGGGTCATGCCGAGGCCCATCAGCGACCCGACCAGGTGCTCGAGCTGCCCGGGCCGCTCCGCCTTGACCACCAGCCGCGCGTAGGACGGGTCGGCCGGGGTCCGCCCCACCCTGAACTCGACGATCTCGTAGTCGCACAGCGCCTCCCGCACCTGGTCGAGGATGCGGGTGAACAGCATGGAGTCGATCACGTGGCCCGTGATCTCCAGGGTCTCCGAGTGGACGGGCATGGCTCCTCGTGGTCGCGTCGGTCGGGTGTGACGGCAAATTCTCGCACGAGGGTAGCGCCGCCGGGGCCGGTCCGGCTGGCGAGGACCCGGCGCCGCCCCGCACCGGGCCGGGTCGGAGCGCCATCGAGCCGGGCGGCCTCGGTGTCACAATCGACCGATGGCCATCGATCTACGCTCAGACACCCTGACCAGGCCCACCGCGGCCATGCGCCGCGCCATGGCCGAGGCCGAGGTCGGCGACGACCTCCACCGGGAGGACCCGACCACCAGGCGACTCGAGGCGGCCGTGGCGGAGCGGTTCGGCCACCAGGCCGCCCTGTTCGTGCCGTCCGGCACCATGGGCAACCAGATCTGCCTGCGGCTGGCCGCCGCGCCGGGCACCGGCTGCCTGGTGCACGAGGACAACCACGTCCTCTGGCACGAGGGCGGCGCCGGCGCCCGCCTCAGCGGCATCCAGTTCCACACCCTGGCCGGCCCGCGCGGCCTGCTGGACCCCGAGGCCGTGCGCGCCCGCGTCCGCACCGCCGAGTACGGCACGCCCACCAGCGCGATCGCGGTCGAGCAGACGCACAACCGCGGCGGGGGAGCGGTCTGGCCGCTGGAGACGCTGGCGGCGATCCGCGGCGTGGCCGACGGCGCCGGCCTGCGGCTGCACTGCGACGGCGCGCGCATCTGGAACGCCCACGTCGCCGCCGGCGTCCCGCTGGAGCGCTACGGGGCGCTGTTCGACAGCCTCTCGGTGTGCTTCTCCAAGGGGCTGGCCGCCCCGGTCGGCTCGGCGGTGATCGGCGACCGCGAGCTGATCGAGCGGGCGCGGGAGGAGCGGCAGCTCCTCGGCGGCGGCATGCGCCAGTCAGGGGTGCTGGCGGCGGCCGCGCTGGTCGCGCTCGAGCGGATGGTCGACCGCCTCGCCGAGGACCACGCCAACGCGCGGCGCACGGCCGAGACGGTGGCGTCCGCGGTGCCCGGGAGCGTCGACCTCGACGCGGTCCAGACCAACATGGTGGTCCTGTCGGCCGGCGCTTTCGGCACCGACGCGCCAGGGCTGGTCAAGCGGCTCGCCGACCTGGAGGTGCTGGCGGGCGCCAATTCCCCCGACCAGGTCCGCCTCGTCTTCCACTACGAGGTGAGCGCGCCCGACGCCGACCAGGCCGCCCGGGCGATCGTGGCCGCGGCGGGATGAGCGGCGGGACGGCCGCCGGCGACGCCGCGCGCTTCGGGCTCGCCGAGGTCCAGGCCGCCGCCGCGCGCATCGCCGGCAGCGTCCACCGCACCCCGGTGCTGCGCTCCCGGCGGCTGGACGCGGAGCTCCATTGCGAGGTGCTCGCCAAGGCCGAGCACCTGCAGCGCGTCGGCGCGTTCAAGGCGCGCGGGGCCTTCAACGCGCTGCTGTCGCTGGACCCGGCGACCCGGCAACGCGGCGTGATCGCGGTGAGCTCGGGCAACCACGGCCAGGCGGTGGCGCTGGCCGCGGCCGAGACCGGCGCCAGCGCCGTGGTGGTGATGCCCTCCGACGCCAACCCCGCCAAGGTCGCGGCCACCCGCGCCTACGGCGCCGAGGTCATCACCCAGGGCGTCACCCCGGCCAGCCGCGAGGCGGTGGTGCTGCGGTTGGCGGCCGAGCGGGGCCTGCACCTGGTCCACCCGTTCGACGACCTCGACGTGATGGCCGGCCAGGGCACCGCCGCGCTGGAGCTGCTGGACGACATCGGCGACGTCGACGTGGTGCTGGTGCCGGTCGGCGGGGGCGGGCTGATCAGCGGGACCGCCGCGGCGGTCAAGGGCCGCTCGCCGGCGACCAGGGTGATCGGGGTCGAGCCCGCCGTCGCCGCCGACGCGCGCGACTCGCTGGCCGCCGGCCGGCGCGTGGCGCTGCCGGCCGCGCCGGAGACGGTCGCCGACGGCGCGCGCTCGCTGATGGTCGGGGAGCGGCCCTTCGAGGTGATCCGGCGGCTGGTCGACGAGATCGTGACCGTGACCGAGGACGAGCTGCTCGATACCCTTGCGCTGGCATGGTCGCGGACCAAGCAGCTCATCGAGCCGACCGCCGCGCTGCCGCTGGCCGCCCTGCGCACCGGCGCCGTCCGGGCCGGCCGCGCGGGTGTCATCCTGTCGGGAGGCAACGTCGACGCGACCGCCCTGACCGCGTCGCTGCGAAAGGAGGCAACCGATGCACGGGGCTGAACGTCACATCTCCAGATACGCGCGCATGTCCATGACCGGCCGCACCTCGACCAGGTCCGGCGCGGCCGCGGCCTCGGGGATCCGCGCGGCGTGCTCGACGGCCCGCTCGATGCTGGAGCACTCGATCAGGAAGAAGCCGGCCAGGTGCTCCTTCACCTCGGCGAACGGCCCGTCGGTGGTCATCGTCCGGCCCTCGCGCACCGACACGCGCTTGCCCAGCGACGGGTCGGCCAGCGCCTCCGAAACGATCATCTCCCCGGACGCGGCGAGGTCCTCCTTGAGCGCCGCGTAGCGATCCAGTCCCTCGGCGCGGCGGGTCAGGGGGAGACGTTCCCAGATCTCCCGGGACGCCGGGTTGCTGTAGATCAGGATCAGGTATTTCACCCGCAGCCTCCATCGATGCTCGAGCCGGGCTCCGCTGGATGTCGAAACCGGCTCCGCGGTTTCTACACCCCTACGATGGCGCCCGCCGGGGCGCACCGAGAGCGACCATCGCCGCGACAGGGAGGAAACTATGCGGAAGATCGTGGCGGGGCTGGCCATCACCCTGGATGGGGTGGTGGAGGCGCCTTCGACGAGCAGCTGGATGCTGTTCAACGACGAGATGGCCGCGGTGATCGACGCCGGGATAGCGCAGGCCGACGCCATCCTGCTGGGCCGGCGCACCTACCTGGAGTTCGCCGATCTGTGGCCGAACCTGGGCAGCGAGGTGCCGATGGCCGACTTCATGAATGACACGCCCAAATACGTCGTCTCCAGCACGCTCGACAAGCTCGAGTGGAAGCACTCCACGCTGCTCAGCGGCGACCTCGTCACCGAGGTCACCAGGCTCAAGCAGCAGCCGGGCAGGAACATCCAGGTCCCCGGCAGCCCAAGGCTGGTGTGGTCGCTGCTGCGCGAGGGGCTGCTGGACGAGCTCGCCCTGATGATCCACCCGATCGTCCTCGGCTCCGGCCAGCGCCTCTTCGACGAGCCGACCGACCAGGTGCGGCTGAAGCTGCTCGACTCGAGAACGCTGAGCACCGGCGTGGTGTCGGTGGTCTACCAGCCGGCGTAGCCCGAGCCGCCGCGGCGCGGTAGCTTGCCTGACATGGAGACGCGGACGGCGACGGGGGCGGAGCCGGTGGCGCCGTGGGCGCGGCGGTTCGTGTGGGCGTTCCTGGCCGCCTTCGTGATCGCCGGGGTGTTCGGGATCGAGGCGTGGCCGCTCACCGGCTGGCGGCTGTTCGCGGACGCCCGCACGGCCAACCAGGTGACTTGGCAGGCGGTGACCGTCGACGCGGCCGGCCGGGAGCGGCCGATCCCGTGGGACGACCTGCCGGTCCGCTTCCGCGGCAACGTCCAGGTCCTCAAGGGCTTCGAGCACCTCCGCCCCGGCCGGCAGGTGGCAGTCTGCGCGGCCTGGGCGGACGCGGTCCGGGCACGCGGCGGCGACGTCCGCGCGGTGCGGATCTACCAGGTCGAGACCGACGTCTCGCGCCGGGTGGGCGACCGGGCCGCCCCCGGCACGCGGAAACTGCGCTTCACCTGCGGCGACGGGACCGTTCGGTCCAGCGGAGGCCCAGGTGGCTAGGCTCCGCGCCTGGGCCCGCCGGGTGGACGGCTGGCTGTTCGCGCCAGGGGACCCCAGGCGGCTGGCGGGCCTGCGCATCGGGCTCTGCGGGGTGCTGGCGATCCGCCTGGCGGCAGGGCCCTACCTCGACCTGGCCCACCAGCCGGCGGCACTGTACCGGCCGATCTCCTTCTTGAAGCTGCTGCCGTCGATGCCGCCGCCCGCGTTCGTCGTGCCGGTCCAGGTCCTGGCGGTGACCGCGGCGGTGCTGGCCACCGTGGGCCTTGCCACCCGGGTCAGCCTGCCGGTGGCGTGGCTGGCCGCCGTCCCGCTGGTCGCGATGACCTCCAGCCTCGGCAAGACGGTGCACAACGACGTGCTGCTGCTGTTGTGCCTGCTGCCGCTGCTGCCGTCGCCGGCGGGGGCCGCCTGGTCGCTGGACGCCCGCCGCCGGGGCGGCGGGGGGGCGACGGCGTCGTGGCGCTTCGGCTGGCCCGTGCGGACCGCCATGGTGGTGGTCGCCGGCGCCTACTTCTTCTCCGGCTTCGCCAAGCTGCTGCACGCCGGGCCGGCATGGGTCACCAGCGGCAACCTCCGCTGGGTGCTGTACGCCTCCAGCGACGCGCAGGCGCACGCCAACCAGGTCGCGCTGTTCGTGGCCGACCGGCCGTGGCTGGCGCACCTGCTCGCCGCCGGTTCGCTCGCCGTCGAGCTGTGCTTCCCGCTGCTGCTGTGGCGGCCGTGGCTGGCCTCGGTGTTCGTGCCGGCCGTGGTCGCGCTGCACGCCGGCATCTGGGCCGCCATGCGGCTCGACTACTGGCCGATGGCCGCCACCGTCCTGATCGTCATGGTCAACTGGCCCGCCGTGCTCTCCCGGCTCCGCCGCCCCCGAGCCCGCCCGACCCCGGCTCCCCGCACGTCCCGCCCCAAGGCCCCCGCCTCCCAGTAAGCCCGCGGCGCTGAAATTAATTCGGGTGCTTCGCCTGCGGTGCTCCGGTATGGTCAGGTTGTGGCACCAAGGACGGGATCCCATCGGCTACAGGCACTGTGGCGAATCCGATCCTACGTCCGGCCCTATCGGGGCCAGATGCTCACCATGTTCGCGGCGGCCCTGCTCGGCGTCGGTGCCGGCATCGTCATCCCCCTGGTAACCAAGGCGATCATCGACGGCCCGGTGGCGCGTGGCGAGCGGAGCCTTCTGCTGCCCCTGGCGCTGGTGGGGTTCGGGCTCGGCGCGGTCGAGGCCATCCTCACCTTCGTGCGCCGCTGGATCCAGTCGACCGCGGTGCTGGGGATGGAGACGGCCATCCGCAGCGACCTGTACCGCCGCCTCCAGCGCCTGCCCGTCTCGTTCCATGATCGCTGGCAGTCCGGGCAGTTGCTGTCGCGGGCGGTCACCGATCTGGGAGTCATCCGCCGGTTCATCGGCTTCGGGCTCATCTTCCTGATCGTGAACCTGCTCACCTACGCCACCGTGCTGGTGCTGCTCCTCCGCCTCTCGGTGCCGCTGGGCCTGATCGTCCTGGTCGCCACGTTGCCGATCCTGGCGATCTCGAGGAGCTGGACCCGGCAGTACTTCGTGATCTCGCGGCGGGTGCAGGACCAACAGGGCGACCTGGCCACGGTGGTGGAGGAGTCGGCCGGCGGCGTGCGCGTGGTCAAGGCGTTCGGCCGCCGCGAGCTGGTGGACGCCCGCTTCGGCCAGGTGGCGGGGCGGCTGGCGGGCTCCTGGATGGACGCGGTGCGGCTGCGGGCGCGGTTCTGGACGCTGCTGGACGTGATCCCCAACCTGGCCCTGGCGGTGGTGCTGTGCGTCGGCGCGCTGGCGGTCGCCAAGGGCCTGCTCAGCCTCGGCGGCCTGATCGCCTTCCTGTCCCTCCAGCTCCAGCTCGTCTGGCCGATCGACGCGCTCGGCTGGATCCTGGCGATCGGCCAGGAGGCCGCCACCGCGGCCGAGCGCGTCTACGAGGTGCTCGACACCCCGGTCGAGATCGCCGATCTCCCCGGGGCGATCCCGCTCGGCCGCGTGCGGGGCCGGCTGCGCCTGGAGGGCGTCGGCTTCCGCTACCCGGGCGCCGACCGGCCCGTGCTGCACGACGTCAGCCTCGAGGTCGAGCCCGGGGAGACGCTCGCCCTGGTGGGCGCGACCGGCTCCGGCAAGACCACGCTGGTCTCGCTGGTGCCGAGGCTCTACGACGTCACCAAGGGCCGCATCACCCTGGACGGCCACGACCTCCGCGGCCTGCGGCTCGAGTCGCTGCGGCGGGTGGTGGCGGTCGGCTTCGAGGAGCCGATCCTGTTCTCGGCCAGCGTCCGCGAGAACCTCATGCTCGGCATCGCCGAAGCGACCGAGGAGGAGATCGCCACCGCGCTGGAGGTCGCCAGGGCCGAGTTCGTGTTCGAGCTGCCCTGGGGCCTGGACACCCGCATCGGCGAGCAGGGACTGAGCCTGTCTGGCGGCCAGCGGCAGCGGCTCGCCCTGGCCCGCGCGGTGCTGGCGCGGCCGCGCGTGCTGGTCCTGGACGACCCGCTGTCGGCGCTGGACGTGCACACCGAAGCGCTGGTCGAGGAGGCGCTGGCGCGCGTGCTGGCCGGCACCACCGGCCTGGTGGTCGTGCACCGGCCATCGACGCTGGCGCTGGCGGACCGGGTGGCGCTGCTGGAGGGCGGGACGATCACCGCGGTCGGCACCCACCGCGAGCTGCTCGCCTCGGTGCCCGCCTACCGGTCGATCCTCTCCCAGGATGCCGACGAAGAGCCGGCGGTCGACGCCGACGGAGCCAGGGCGGCCGCCTCATGAGCAGCCAGAGCCTGGAGCAGTGGCGAGGAGTCGCCGCCGAGGACGCCGACGAGCTGCCCGGCGGCCTGGCGGTGCTGCTGCGGGCGCGCAGCCGGCGACTGCTCGGCACGGTGCTGCGCCCGCGCCGCCGGCTCGTCCTGGCGGCCGTGGCGGTCGTGCTGGTCAGCAACGGCGCCTCCATGGCCGGGCCCTACCTGGTCAAGGTCGGCATCGACCGAGGGATCCAGCCGGTGGTCGACCGCGGCGACGTGCGGCCGCTGGCGCTGATCATCGCGCTGCTGGTCGCCGCCGCGCTGCTCCAGGCGGCCACCCTGCGGCTGTTCTTCCTGCTGGTGGGGCGGCTCGGCCAGGAGGTCCTGCTCGACCTGCGGACCCGCGTCTTCGACCACTTCCAGCGGCTGAGCCTGGCCTTCCACGAGCGCTACACCTCCGGCCGGGTGATCTCGCGGCTCACCTCCGACATGGACGCCATCACCGAGGTGCTGGACGGCGGGCTGGAGGACCTGGCCACGGCGGTCCTCTCGATCGTCAGCATCGCGGTGATCATCCTGCTGCTGGACGTGCCGCTCGGACTGGTCACCCTGGCGGTCTTCCCGCTGCTGGTGTGGCTGTCGCTGTGGTTCCGGAGCCGCTCGGCGGCGGCCTACCGCCGCACCCGCGAGGCGATCGCCCTGGTGATCGTGCACTTCACCGAGTCGCTCGGCGGCATCCGGGCGGTGCAGGCGTTCCGCCGCGAGCCGCGCAACCAGGAGATCTTCGACGGGCTGAACGAACGCTACCGGCAGGCCAACGGCCGCTCCTACAGGCTGCTGGCGATCTACGGGCCGGCCATCAAGCTGCTCGGCAACACCACCATCGCGGTGGTGCTGCTCTACGGCGGCCAGCGGGTCCTCGACCACCGCATGACCGTCGGGGTGCTGGCGGCCTTCCTGCTGTACCTCCGCCGCTTCTTCGACCCGATGCAGGAGCTGAGCCAGTTCTACAACTCCCTGCAGTCCGGCGGCGCCGCGGTCGAGAAGCTGGCCGGCGTCCTGGAGGAGGGACCGTCGGTGGCGGAGCCCGAGCGCCCGGTCACCCTGGCCGCGCCCGCCGGGGCGGTGCGCTTCAGCGGGGTGCGCTTCGGCTACCGCCGCGACCGACCGGTGATCCCCGACCTCGACCTGGAGATCCCGGCCGGGCAGACGGTCGCGCTGGTCGGCGCGACCGGCGCCGGCAAGACCACCATCGCCCGGCTGCTGGCGCGCTTCTACGACCCCGTGGAGGGCACCGTCACGCTCGACGGCGTCGACCTGCGCCGCCTGGCAGAGCACGACCTGCGCCGCGCGGTGGTGATCGTGACTCAGGAGAGCTTTTTGTTCTCAGCGTTTGGCAGTCGTCCGGGCATGGGGGCCACGGTCGCGGACAACATCCGGCTCGGTCGCCCCGACGCGACCCGCGCCGAGGTGGAGGCGGCCGCCCGCGCCATCGGCGCGGACGAGTTCATCGCCGCTTTGCCAGACGGGTTTGACACCGAGGTGCGCAAGCGCGGCGGGCGGCTGTCGGCAGGCCAGCGCCAGCTCGTCTCGTTCGCCCGCGCGTTCATTGCTGACCCTGCGGTGCTCATCCTCGACGAGGCGACCTCTTCGCTGGACGTGCCGAGCGAGCGCCAGGTGCAGCGTGCCCTACGCACCCTCCTTGCCGACCGCACCGCCGTGATCATCGCCCACCGCTTGTCCACGGTGGAGATCGCCGATCGCGTCCTCGTGCTGGACCAGGGCCGGATCGTCGAGGACGGCCCGCCCGACGAGCTGGTGCGCGCCACCGGCCGCTACGCCGACCTGCGCCAGGCCTGGCTCGATAGCCTCGTGTGACTCGGCGTGCCCGTCCGAGGAGAGGCAGGCCTACTGCGTTCGCCGAACGAGCGTAATCACCGGGTGGGTGTAGGTGAGGGCCCTGCCGCTCCGCAGCTTGTGCAAGGTCCGGAGAAGGCCAAGTCGCGCGGTGGCGGGCGGCTGGTTGATCCCTCGCAGCGCTGCCTGCAAGTCGATTGCTGTCTCGACGAATGACCAGTCGTCGCCGAGCAAGGTGAATGCCCCGAGCGCCGGGTCCTCTACGAGCCGAAAGATGATCTCCGCGCGTGGCTGGCAGCCGTGGCCCAGCCTGGCCTCCGACCGTCGATGAGCGATGGCCGACGGGCAGATGCAGGAGCGTCCGTCCTCACGGCTTGTGCCGTCGCATGCTCGCCTGTCGATGCCCTGCCAGCCGACCCTGATCGCGTGGAGGCCCGGGAGGAGGATGTCAACCGTCGTCGATGCGGTGACCACTTCGGCATGCCCGGTGATGGGGTCCCGCTGCGGGTGGCCGCCGAGGACCTGGGCGATGCGGTCGACGACGCTTGGGCTTGTGGCGGTGACAAGCCAGGTTGCCAGGGTACGAGGGCGGTGGCCCAGTAGAGCGCCATGCTGAAAGCGGCCCACGAGCCCGGCATCAGTGCCAAGATCGTCGTCCTCCCTGGGGCGAGTTACCGCCTCCTGGATGTCGGGTTGCCACTCAGGCCGGTGGAGCAGTTCGTCAGGGGGAAGAATGGCGGGCACGCGTCCTGCTCGACGCCGGCGGCCGCTACTTGCTCGGTCTTCGCGTTCGGCCCCTGGGCCGGACCCGGAGTGGCTGGCGGGTCCTCCGCTAGGAACGAGCCTCTCTCGGTGCCTGGCATGATGCGCCAGTAAGGCGCGCGAAAGCTTACGGAAGGCTCACTGCCGCGCTCGCTGCCCAGCCCGATTGCGGAAATCGCCCGTCTGCGAGTGGTCTTCTCGCGTGGCGTCCGGCCTGGTGTCTCGGTCGTGATGGTCGCCCCCGGGCACTCCTGAAACTCATCGGGGGCGGCGCGCTTCACACCAGAGTAACCCGGTGTGCGTTGATTCGCGCCCGGGGCTGCCCAGCGCGCGGGCGCGCCCTGTGCGACTCGCCCGCGCGCGCACCGCTGGATCGCGGAGTGAAAGGCGCCCTATCGGTAGTCGCGTGCGCAATGCAGCAGCGTTCTCGCCCGCAATCCACGTGGTCAGCGGGTCGAGGCGGAAAAGCCTGGGTGATTCCTACCGAATCGGGTGCGGCCGGGCGGCTTGGTCGTTGCCCGCCGAGGGCGGCGTGGGGTGCACCTACGCTGAAGGCAACGTGTCGGCGTCAGGCGTTGCGATCCGAGGGGCTGGGGCGGGGAATGTCGATGACTACGGCGCGCAGATCCAGGCCTTGCGTCTGGGACAGGTCCGTGGCCTGTCGCTTGAGTTCGCTTGCTGTCTGATCGCGGTCGTGCCGGGCGGTGGCGGTTCGGCGCTGATCGTCGGGGTCGTTCCACTGCTCGACCGGATACCACCCGACCACATAGACGCCGTGCTTGGCGTGGGCCTCCGGGAGATAGTCGTTGACGAGTTGGTCACGCATCGCAGTCAGCAGCTGATTGTTCCAGCAGCCTTTCACCTCGATGACCACGCGAACAGCATGGAATTCGGATTCAGCGGCGGCCAGGGCAGTAGTTACGGCGCCAAAGAGCGCGGTTGCCTCGACCAGCAGGTCAACCCGGTTACCGGCACCGCTCGGGCTGGTCTGGCGGACAAGGACTTCCCGGTTGACCACCACAGCGCTGCTGGCGAGGCGGAGTTCAAGCTGGTCTTTGAGGTATGCGGACAGCGCGTGCTCATCCTTTGGGCGCCAGAACACCTGGCGTTGCCCTTGCGCGGTGCTCTCGGTGCTCCCGGCGGCAAGGCGTGTGCCTTCGTTCGTCCCGGTGGGGGGTTGGGAGGCCCGGTGCATGTCCCACAACAGCTGCCCATGCTGCGGAACGGAAAGTGTGACCTCGCGCAGCACATCAACGATCAGGTCGCTCAGCTCGGTGGCGTTACGGACAAGCCGTCGCCGGCGGTCGGCCAGCAGCGCCTGCAGTTCCGCCAGTGTGGGCGGTGACCACGCTGCCTCTTGCTGCCGCTCCTCGGCCCACAACAGGTGAGCCTTGAGACTGGTGCGGTCTGGCCAGCGGCCAACCAGCGCGGCCAGCTGACGGACCGCCGCGGCCGAGCCACGCCCGGCGAGGGCCTGGACCACGTTGTCACGCCACTGGCGGACCCGCTCCTCCGAGCTGACCCAGTGCATACCTGTGGGGACGGCATCGGCTTCAGGTGGATAGCGCTCCGACAACAAGATATACAGCTCGGCCAGGTCGACCTCCTCCAGCTGGTCGAAAAGCGAGGAGTCGGCTCGATCATCGGCAAGCGCCGCAGCGAGATCGTCACCCCAGTTGGGGTCGGCGCGCGCGGTCGCGAGCACGCTGGGCCAGTGTGTCCGGGCGTCGGCATGCAAGAGCGTCACCGCGGCACTCAGCGCGGCAGAGCCCAGCAGCTCGCTCTGGTTTGCTGGGACCGCTTCGACGAGACGCCGGCAAGCGTCGATCCCATGCGGGTGGCCATTGTTGACCAGCAGCCCTCCAAGGAGACCAACCGTTTCAAGCAGCGCGTTCACGCCGTCTTGTGCTTGTTGCAGTTCTTGCCGTGCCGCCTGCTGCTCCGGAGTCTCGGCGGTGCCGGAGAGGCTGGGCTGGGTCGAGACGCTGGCGGCGTCCAGATGGCTCTTGGCCGTGCGTAGCGTGGCATCGAGAGCCTTGGTGCGGTCGCTGCCGCTGACCAGCTCGCCGGCAAGCGCGTCCAGTTCTCCGGCCAGCGCCTCGGCCAGCGGGGGAGTCCAGGCAACATCGAGGGCGCGCAGTTCGCCTCGTCGGCTGCTGGCGTCTTGCCTGCCGCGCAAGATGCGCAGGGCTGGATCGACCAGCGCATCGGGCGCGGCCGAGGCGACCCGGGTGAGAAGGTCGCGCTTCAGCTTACGGTCGCCAGTGCCGCTGGGAACGGTCCACCACCAGAGGATAGCCGGCGCCCACCTGGCCCAGGTGGCCGGAGCAACCGTGTCGAGCAGGCCATGACGGGCGAGCAATGCCAGCGCGAGATAGCCTGCCCATGCCCGCCGGTCATACCGGTCGGTGCCGAGCCACTCATCAGCGTGAGGATGTTCGCTGAGCAGGTAGTGCGTGGCGGCCGTAAGAAGGGGTTCGCGCCAGCCGTCCTCCAGCACCGCCCCGCCTGGCCAGGTTGTGAGGTCGTCGTCGTGTCGGACTCGAAGCGTGCCGGTGTTGGGGTCGGCTTGCAGGGCGTGGCACAGCTGCCAGAAGGCGGTGCCGTCACCTGAGACGGCCTGGCGGAGGCGATCGCGCTGGGTGCTGGTGAACTCGTCACGCCCTGACCATGGCAACTCCTCAGACTTCGTAGCGAGCAGCTCATTTTGTCGGCGGGCGCGTTGTGCAGCTGGACTGGTGAGATCCACGGCCTGGAAGTAGGGCGCGAAGACCTTCGCCCACACGCGGGTACCCTTGTGCTGCAGGGCCAGCTCCTGAGCGGCCGGATCCATTGGGGTGAAGACGGTTCTGATAAGCACATGAAGCCGGGCGGCGGTGGCGTCATCGGCGGTGGCGTCAAGCTGGAGCAGCCAGTCAAGATCATCCGGGCGCAGCAGGCTGGTGCTGTCGGCGCGGACGAGGTCATCCCCGCCTGCCTGCTCCTGCGACCGGGATACGCGCAGCGGACGCTGCCGTTGCCGCCACCCATAGGCAAGGAGATAAGCCTCGTGCTCGTTCTTGGTCAGCGCAAGCAGGGCCGCCACCAGGTCGCGGCGCAGCGTCCGCACACTGGAGGGTTCCTGACCGGACGTGTCGACCAGGTCGACCGGCGCTGGGATGAGCGCATAATGCGCCGCCAGGCGTGCGCTGAGCAGCCACGCCGCCGCTGGTATGCGTGCGGCTCCGCCAGGGCCGGTGAGCGCCCGGTCAATCAGCGCATCCAGCAGTTCGGCGTCGTGGTCTGAGAGTTCAGCCGGTGTGAAGGCGCTCTTGTCTGCGTTCGGCTGGGTGGAGCCGTCGGCAGATGCGGTTCCGCCATCAGGTGGCGTCGGGATCTCCGTGTCGACCTTGGCCTCCAGGGTTCCTGGGCCCAGGTTCTGGCGCGCCCATTCGAGGACAGCCGGCAGATCCTGTTCTCTAAGCTGCTCCGGCAGCCCGTGACGTAATGACCAGTAGGCGCCAAACAGGTCCTGATTGCGGGGCGGGGTCAACGCCGCAAGCAACTCATCCACCGACAGCCGTTCCGGCCAGCACGCCGCCAAGATTTCGGCTCTGAGCTCATCGTCGGGGTCGGCCTCTGCGCTGAGCTCCTGAAGCAGCCCGAGCAACCGGCTCGCTGCTCGGTCACGATCAAGATCGGCGGCGGCACGGGCCGCCCAGCTGCGCAGGTAGCCGTCCCACCCCTGCTCGGCGGCCACCTTGCACAGCTCATCCACCAGAGCGGCCGTGTCCGTCTCTCGGGCGAGTTGGACCGCCAGGTCCACCTGCTGGCGAGATGGCCGCCCGGTCGGATCGTCAGCAACCGCCGCTACCAGCACGGGGCGAAGCTGGTCAGCCAGTCCAGGGTGGGACAGGCTCCATCGCGGCCGCGTCCACGGACGGTCCAGTAACGCGACCCTGTCGGCCTGCTCAAGCAGGCGCCTGACCAGCAGCTCCCGAACCCCCGGGCTCTCGATCACGGCGGCGTGGACGGCGATGTTGTATGGGTCGATACCCGCCAACCAGGCGGTCCTGCTGGGATCCAGCGCCACCAGCCACGCCGCGAGTTCTCGCAGTGGAGGATGGATACTGTCGCGGCCAAGCTCAGAAGCGCCAGTGAGCAGACTTCGTACCTGCTGCTCTGGCAGTTGATGGTCGATCAGATGGCGCGCCGCAAGGTAGGACGCGAACGTCGCGTGCGCCAGGCCCAGCCGACTGGGGCCGCGCGACGAGAACAGCGCGGTGTCCAAGCTGGCCGCCAGCAGCCCAGGTGTAACGTCAAACGGTCCCGCCGCCGCATGTTCACTGCCCCCGGCAAGACTCCCGTCGGGCACGTCGGACTCTGGCACCTCGCCGATCTGGCCTGACCAGACGGCTGCCTTGCCGCACAACAGCAGGGATGCCGAGATACGAGCCGCGACGGCCGCTCGCTGTGGCGCGCTCCCCGCCAGCAGCTCGTGTGGTCGCCGGTCGTCGTCAGGTTCATCGGCCAGCACCAGCACGCCCTGCTCGAACAGTGCCGCCGCATTGTCGACCAGGTGTCCGTCGCGCTGGTACAGGCGCAGCAGCAGATCCAAGGTGAGCGGGATGGCGGCCAGCGCCCCGGCACCAGCAGCCACGACCGCAGCAAGGAAAGCGTCAGGGTCGACGCCGCGATCCTCGGTCAGAGCCGCCGCGTTGCTCCTGGTGAGCGGGGCAAGCTCAACGACACGCAGATGGGCCAGCAGGCTCGTGAGGAACTCGTGCAGCCCAGGTGGGTAGTCGGCCGCCCTGCATCCAACGAGCAGATGAAGCCGTCCAAGATCACGTCTAGCGAGACTTCGCCGCAGGCGTCCAACGAGCCGCTTTGGCTCCAGAGGACACTCATCCACACCGTCGAGCACCAGCGTCAGTCGAGCCGCGACGGCCTGTTCAGGTTCTACAGCCTGATCCAGACGATCCTCACCTGGGAGCAAAGGAAGCCGCTGGAGGGGAGCCACGACAACCTCGCCGAACGTCTCCTCATCCACATCGATGAGGTCGACCCACGCCAAACCATTCTCCTCAGCTGCGGCGTCCTCCCAAGCGGGCAAGTTGGCGACCAGGCGCCGGAGGCTGGTGCTCTTTCCGACCCCTGGCTCCCCAAGGACCACCAGGGCGCCACTCGCTGCCGCAGCGGCGACAGGTTCAAGACCGTCGGGCGGACCAAGCGCCTGACCAGTCAGGAAGCCGAGCAGTCCCTCAGGTGGCTCGCTCAAGAACCCGTCGGGGGTCACCATCAGCGAGCCGCCCCAGGGAACGCACAAGCGCTCGACGATCCGGCCGAACCGAGGACTCATCCGCTATCGACACCAACCTCTCGGACCGATGGAAGCACTCGCTACCGAGCACGGGAGACAATATCGGACCACTAAAGGCCGTGGGCGTCGTCGGCGTAGGGTCTGTCAAGTTAACGGTGTAACTGGTGTGGATGGGGCTACTTCCTGCCGGCGCTGACGCGGCCGTCGAAGGCGATGTCGAAGGCGTTCAGGGCGGCCTTCCAGCGGTTGGTCCAGCGCCGACGGCCACGGCCGGTGGGGTCCAGGCTGACGACGGTCAAATACAGGTGCTTGAGCGCGGCCTGCTCGTTGGGGAAGTGCCCGCGGGCCTTGACCGAGCGGCGGAACCGCGCATTCAGGCTCTCGATGGCGTTGGTGGTGGCGATCACCGTGCGGATCTCGGCGTCGAAGGCCAGGAAGGGGACGAACTCGGCCCAGGCGTGCTCCCACAGCCGGATGATGGCCGGGTAGCGGACCTCCCAGCTGGCGGCGAAGCTCGCCAGTGCTTCCAGCGCGGCCGCCTCGGTCGCCGCGGTGTAGACCGGCTTGAGATCACGGGCGATGGCGGCCCAGTCCCGCCGGCTGGCGTAGCGGAAGCTGTTGCGCAGCAGGTGCACCACACACGTCTGGGTCACCGCGGCTGGCCACACCGCGCTGATGGCGTCTGGCAGGCCGGTCAGGCCGTCGCAGACCACGATGCACACATCGGCCACGCCGCGGTTTTTGATCTCGGTGAGCACGTGCAGCCAGTACTTGGCGCCCTCGCCGCCGTCGCCGGCCACAACCCCAGGATGTCGCGCTCCCCGTCACAGGTCACCGCCAGCGCGACGTAGATGGGCCGGTTAGCGACCTGCCCGTCGCGGAGCTTGACGTTGATCGCGTCGATGAACACCACCGGGTAGACCGCATCCAGTGGGCGGGACTTGAAGGCGGCCAGGCCCTCCAGCACCCGGTCGGTGATCGTGGAAATGGTCTGCCGGGAGACCTCGGCGCCATAGATCTCGGCCAGGTGCGCGGCGACCTCTCCGGTGGTCAGGCCCTTGGCGACCAACGACACCACCAGGTCCTCCACCCCGCCAAGACGCCGCTGGCGCTTGCGCACGATCCTGGGCTCGAACGAGGCGTCGCGGTCGCGTGGCACCGCCAGCTCGACCGGGCCGATCTCGGTCGGCACCGTCTTGGCGCGGGTGCCGCTTGGGGAGTTGGCGCCGTTGCGGCCGGCCGGGTCGCCGTGCTGGTAGCCGAGATGGTCGGTGAGCTCGCCCTCCAGGGCGCCCTCCAGGACCAGCTTGGTGACTCGCTGCAGCAGCCCGTCCGGACCGACCAGGCTGGTCCCTTGCGAGCGGGCCTGGGCGACCAGCCGCGCGGCCAGCTGCTCGTCGACCGCATCCGTCTCCGCTCCCGCCGAACTCTGAGGCTGCGGGGTCTGGGTCGTCGTCTCCGTCATGTGGTGTCTCCTCCAGTGTGCCGTCGGCACACTCTGTCATGGAGTTACACCGTTGTATTTACAGTCCCTCGGCATACGGCGACCACCATTCACCTGACGAGAGAAGCGTGCTGTCAGGTCCCCGATCAGCGTCCTGAACGCGAGCGGACAGGTGCGATGTGACCCGGCCGGCGTGCCGTCGTCCACCGAGGGGGCGGTGTGGTAGGTACGGCCCCGCGACGACGGCGGCGGTCGCGACAACGGCCGGTCCGCGGCTGGGTGCCGAGCTGGAGCGGCGTGTGGCCGTCTGCCGGCCGACCATCGACGGCCGGCAGGTCCACACGCCCGGGGAGCTGGCGATCGCCACCTTCACCCACCACACCAGCCGCCTCAGCCCGGAGGTCGCCGCCGAGCCCGATCGTCCGCCTGACCCGCAACTCCACTCGCACGTGTTCGTGTTCAACCTGGCCTGGTGCGAACCCTCATCCGGCCAGGGCCGGTTCCTGGCGGTGGACTCCCGCCCGATCTTCCAGTTCGCCGTCACCGCCGAGACGATCTACGCCTGCGAGCTGGCCGCCCAGCTTCAGCGGATCGGCTACCAGCTCGATTGGCACCAGACCAGGAGGGGCCGGGTGTGGGAGCTGGCCGGCGTGGACGAGCGGCTGACCGAGTTGTTCTCCAGCCGCCACCGACACATCGAAGCGCTCGCCGCTCAGTTCCAGGCCGAGCGGGGCCGGCCGGCGACCACGCTGGAACGCCGCCGTCTGGCCCACCTGAACCGCCTGGCCAAGACCCCCGGCTGTCGAGTGTCACACTGGGCCGCCTACCATCGCGTCCTGGACCGCCTCGGGCTGGCGGCTCCGACCCCGCGGCGCATCCCGGTAATCGAGGCAGCACCGTTGACCACCCGGGAGGTGATGGTGCGGGCGCGGCTGTTGGGAGCAGACGGGTTGACCGCGCATGAGGCCACCCTCGATGAGGCGACCCTGACGCAGGTGGTGTTCCAGGCCGCAGCCGGCCTGCTGGACGCTGGCGAGGCGGCCGCGTTCCTGGAGCGGTTCGTCGCCGGGCCGGATCTGGTGCCGGTGGTGGTCGACGGGCAGCCGCGGCTGACCACCGCGGCGCTGCTGGCTCAGGAACGGGCGATCGTCAAGGCGGCCAGGGCCAAGGCGGCCAGCACGGCGCCGGCGCCTACGGTCGAGATGATGGAGCAGGCGGCAGTCGAGGTCGCCCGCCAGTGCGGCTACGAGCTGTCGGACGAACAACAGGCGGTCGTCAAGAACTTGTGCTGGCCGGTGGGGTGGGCGTCGCTGGAGGGCTGGGCCGGGACCGGTAAGACCACCACGCTGCGCACCGCCGTGGGCGCCTGGCGGCACAACCACCAACCCGTCGTCGTGGTCTCCACTGCGGCCGACACAGCCCGCCGGACCGCCCACGAGCTCGACCTCGAGCCCGGCTTCACCATCGAGGCGTTCTGCCTGGCGGTCGAGCATGGCCGACTGCGCCCAGACGCTGGAATGGTGGTGCTGGTGGAAGAGGCGTGCATGGTCGACACCCCCCGCATGCACCGGCTCCTCCAGGCCGCCGGCCCAGCGATCATCCGCACCATTGGCGATCTTGAGCAGGCCCAGCCGGTCGGGCCCGGCGGCTGGCACGCCCAGGTCGACCAGGCGATCGGCGGCCACGCCGAACTCACCAGAGTGGTCCGCCAGCGCGACCCGCAGGATCGGGAGGTGTGCCGGCTGGTCCGCCATAGCCACGCCGACCAGGCCCTGGCCAAACCTCCACGGCTGCGGCCGCGTCCACCTGGCCCCGCACGCCTCCTCGGCGGTCAAGGAGGTCGTCCACGCCTGGAACCTGCACCGCCGCCAGCATGGCCTGGACGGGGTCCGGATCGTCACCGACACCTCCAACGCCACCATCGACACGTTGAACAGCCTCTGCCAGCAGGCGCGCCTGCGCGCCGGCGAGCTGCCGGGTCTGAGCCTGGAGCTGGTCGACCGGCAGGCCGGCCGGCGAGAGCGCGTCTACACCGGCGACCAGGTCTGCTTCATCCGCCCCTACCGCATCCGGAGTGCGCACGTGCCCAACGGCACCAGCGGCGGGTCGCGGCGGTCGACCCGGACCGGGAGCGGGTGCTGGTCGCCTGCGATGACGGGCCGTGCGTGCCGGTCGAGCTGGCCGGAGCCGACTGGACGCAGCCGCTGCGGCTGGGCTACGCGGGTCACGCGCTGCGGCTCCAGGGCGGCCAGGCCCCGGTAGTGCTGGTGCTGCCCGGGTCCTGGCAGATCTCCCGGCAGTCCGCCTATTCGATGCTCACCCGCTGCCAGGACGAGGTGCATGTGTTCGTCGACCACGACAGCCAACGCATCGGCGACTGCGCCGACCTTGATCCACTCGCCGCGCTGGCCCGACGGTGGACGCGCGACGCCCGTGAGATCGCAGCATCCGCGCGATTCCCGGCCACGGAGGATGCGCCAGTGTGCGATGCGGTGAGTCGGGCATCTATCACACGGCCCGATGTCGACCACGCGCAGGTCCCGATGCGCACACCAGAGGCCGCGCGACTCCGTACTCTGGTACCTGAGTTAGCTGGCCCGGACACGCCCGCCTGGTTGCGGGAGCCGGCGTCCGAACGCGGGCTTGGCGATGATCTCGGGATCGACCTGTAGCGATCCCAAGCAGAGACGGGCCTGACGCGCATTTGAGATGCCGACGTGGCGTTCCGGATCCCGTAGACGATCCTGCGCGCGTCCACGTGCTTCTGGATCTTGAGGCGCCTTCGGGCTAGACCCGTCAGGAGATCCGCTACCAAACCCGTTCGAGGTGGCGCCAGGATGGCCATCTGCGAGCGGTGGGCGCCGCATGCAGAGCTGGTGTCGCCTATGAGGCAGATCTGTGAGGCTGGCTCGAATCTTGCTTACGGGCGAGGGCTATGTAAGAGTCTTAACATGGCTAGTCAGGTGCGGATGACCATTGCCGTTGCGACCTTGCTGCGAGTCTTCCTCGACGATCCCTCTCAACGTCGGTACGGCTACGAACTCATGCAACTTACCGGCTTCCCCAGCGGCAAGCTGTACCCGATCCTGGCCCGACTGGAGCGAGCCGGATGGCTCATCAAAGAACGCGAGGACATCGACCCAGCGGCGGCGGGCCGTCCTGCCCGCCGCCTGTACCGACTCAGCCCGGACGGCACCCAGACCGCCCGCCATGAACTGGTCGAGCTCAGCGAGCAGCTCCGCCTGCCGGCTACCGGGCTGCCGGGCCGGGCGAACCCCGAGGGCGGGCGCGCATGAGCGCCGTTTGGGCAGTCATCGCAGCTACCTTGGCCGCGCTGGCCGGCATCTGCCTCGGCGACCTTGCCAGCGAAGAGATCCGCGGCCGACTGGACCAGCTACCGAATGCGCTCATTCGACTGGCCAGCCACCGCCTTCCCGGGAACGTGCGCGACGATCTTTCTGATGAGTGGACCGCCGAACTGCATGAGATCCTCCACGGCGCTGCGGCGCTCCCGGTTACCCGCCTCGTCCGCGGCATCCGATTCGGCTTTGGGTTACTGCGGACGGCCCCTGACATCGGTCATCAACTCAACAGCCGCGAGACACCTACCAACCCCGATGCCGACCGGGTGGTTACCGTGGCAAAGACCAGTGCCCGCCCGACTGTCGGTCCGATCGTCGGCCCGACCGTCCGCCGGATGCTGGTCGGCTTGCAGCTGCGCCGGCTCCGCGTCCAAAGCGGGTTCTCCCGCGAGGAGGCGGGCGAGCGCATCCGAGCGTCGGAGTGGAAGATCTACCGGCTGGAGAACGGCCAGGTCGGCTTCAAGGAGCGCGACCTGGTCGACCTGCTGGACCTGTACGGGGTTACCGATCCCGGTGAGGTGGCCGCGGTCGTCGGCATGGCCTTGGACGCCAATGACACCGGCTGGTGGCACCAGTACGGCGACGCGCTGCCGCAGTGGTTCCGCGCTTACGTCGACCTGGAGCAGGCGGCCACACTGATCCGCACCTACGAGGCTCAGTTGGTCCCAGGCCTGCTCCAGACCGACGACTACATGCGAGCCGTGATGCGCGCAGCACCAGACGAGGGGCCTGAGGACACCGAGCTGCGGGTCGAGCTGCGGCTAGCCCGCCAGGCGCTGCTCACACGGCCGGGTGCTCCCCGGCTGTGGGCAGTGATCGACGAGACGGTGCTGCGGCGGCCGGTTGGTGGCGCCGAGGTGATGCGCGGCCAGCTTCAGCGGCTCATCGATACCACCAAGCTGCCCAACGTCACGCTCCAGGTGCTCCCCTTCGGGGCCGGGGCGCACCCGGCCATGGTGGGCGCGTTCAGCATCCTGCGGTTCGCCGAGGTCGACCTGCCCGATGTCGTCTACCTCGAGCATCTGGCCGGCGCGATGTACCTCGACAGGCACGACGACGTTCATCAGTACCTGCACGTTATGGAGACGACCTGCATCCAGGCCGAGACCCCGGACAAAACGGCAGCCATCCTCAACAGGATCGTGAACCAAAGCCACGTGTGCTAAACGACTTCCTGCGGAAGTCGTCGCCAGACCAAGACAATCCCTTGCGGACGGGCACCGTAGCGATCAGGCAGGTGGGTCGCCGAGGGCGGCCAGGTCTGTCGGGTATCGGCCCCACCGGCAACCAGCCACACTCGTCCGGCCGGGTGATCGGCGAGCCGGGCTGTGGCGGTCGCCACCGTGACCCGCGGGCGGCCCAGGACCTTGTGGAAGCCGGTCTCGCGGCCGAGGCCAGGCAGCCGCAGCAGCACCGGGGTGTCGATCTGGGTCGCGGCGGCTAGTCGCGGCTGGCTCCGGGCGGCCAGATGACCTCGATGGGGATGCCTCGGGTGCGGGCGTAGGCGACCACGTCGGCGGTGCCGCCATGGCCGCGGGCGGGCTTGCCGTCCCAGACCGCGATCAGCAGGTCGGCCCGGTCGGCGACCGCTTGGCCGCCGGCGAGGTGGGCTTGCTCGGTCGATTCCTTGAAGGGGAGCGTTTGGACGTCCTGTGCTTGGGTGATCAGGGCGTCGTAGGGTGGATGGCTGGCGGGGTCGAGGCTGTCGCGGTATTCCTCGGCGGGGACGACGACTTCAAGGGTTCCGCCTCGGTCGAGGATCGCCTGGGCGAAGAGCTGGTCCGCGCCGTCGCACAGGCAGGACACGCCCACCAGCGTCGACGGCTGGTAGCGGTCCAGCAGCTCCCGCAGCGCCTGATCGACCAGGCGGGCGGTGTGGGTGGGGAGCTTCTGGTGGCCGGTGATGCCGAGCCGGCTGACCCGGTTGGTTGGGGTCATGTCGAGGTGGCCTGTCCCCAGAGCAGCCCGCGCAGCAGTTGGGTGTCCAGCTCTCGGACCGGCCGGGCCGTCTTCCACCGGTCGAGTTGCCGTCGCAGCACCCGGACGCGGTGCAGCACCTTCTCCGATCGCTTCTTCAGGCCGATGTCGAACGCCTCGCTGATGCACTGGCAGGTGGCGTCAACCTTGTGCTGGCGGAGGTAGGCGTCGGCGAGATCCGTCAAGAGCAGCGCGCGTGCCTTGGGCGCGGGGCGTGCTTGGCTGATCGCCTCTTGGAGCGCCTGTTGTGCGTCGGTGGGCTGGTCCAGACGCAGATGGCAGCCGCCGCGGTAGCCGGCGATCTTGGCCGCGTCGAACGGAGTGAGCCATGGCCATGCGGGACCGGCGGCGGGCGCCCGCTCGGCCTGCTGGATGGCGGCCATTGCGGCGTGGGCGTCGTTGGCGGCGGCTTGCGCGGTTGCCTCGATGGTCGCCAGCCATGCGGTGCCGGTTGCCGACGAAATGTCCAGTCGCTTGGCCTGCTCGACAAGGCGGACCGCCTCACTTGCATTGCCGACACTGGCGGCCCAATAACTCATGCTGCCCAGCATGTATGCGGCCAGCACGTTGCTGCGGGACTGTCGCGCGTACTGGACCGCGTCACCGTAATGGGTCCGCGCGGCGGTGTGATCGCGCATGTCGAACGACAACCATGCTGCAAAGCCGGACGCCTCGCTCAAGGCGGCGGCGAGGGTTCGATTCTCTGCCGAGTCCTCCTCCGAGAGGAATTGCGTTGCGAACTGAAGATGCCCGGCGACGGGGACGATGAGCTGGTTGGCGGGGGTGTTGCCTTCGAGGCGGCGGTACTGGCCAGTGACCGAGCCGACCACAGTCGTCACCATCGACCGGTCCCCATCGCGGATCATGCCTGGGTCAGCGGGGCGCCAAGCGGCGTCGACAGCGATACCCGCAGGCGGACGGTCATCGCCCTGCCGCCCCAACAGCGGGACCTGGCGTTGAGCACCCAGCGCTATCGAGCCGGCGGTAACCCCGGCGATCCTGGCCGCCGCATTGAGGAGAAACCGTCGCCGATCCATGGCAAGTCCCATCGTCGCAAACGCCGCCATCAGGTGGTCAAGCTCTGAGCCCGGGGCAGGCACCCGCGAGGCAAGCTCCTCCTCGGTCGCGTAGACGAGAATGAACGAGACATAATAGTCGCGTGGTCGATGATTCCCGCTCTCCCAATCTCTGAGCATCCGGACAAGACTCTCCCGACCTGGCGTCGGCCGGCTCGCCTGCCTGGACTTGCCCTCCAACTCGACCGCAAATCTCGCGTGACTCCAGCCTCGATTCTCACGCAACTCCTTGAGGGCGCCGCCCCACCCGGCACTGCTCGGCATTATCCAGCCCTTCCCCAACCTCGACCGCTCACTCAATGGACGTCTCCGGAAATCTCCGGAAGTCCTCGCAAGTCACCTCTAGCGGACGCAAAGCGTAGATGGTTCGGTCACGCACGACAAGCAGACACGACGCAAATAGCGGTGACCATCGGTGAGCATCCCGGGCCCGCGCCCCATGCCCACCGCCAGCCCGGGATCGGGAACCGCCCGGGCCAAGACCCGAGCACCGGTCCCTGGCCCGGGAGCCCGAACGCTCACGTGCTGATCGTCCAACAGGAGGCCGCACGACATGGCAACGGCAAGGCCAACACCGTTGGCACCACTCGACTACCAACAGCTCGCCAGGCTCCTCGACACCGCCGCCAGCCAGCAGCGGCAGTTGGCCAACACCGCCGGCGACCCGGTCCTCCAGTACCAGTCGAGCGTCAACGCGCAGGTCTTCAGCGCAGCCCGCAGATGCGCCCAAGACCACGCGCGCTCTCCCCACAACCGACACCCCCACGGCGAGGATCGACCATGATCGGGTTCGAGCAGGTACCGGCCCAGGTCCGCTGCCCATGAGACGTGCCATCGCGCGCCTGACCAGCGCCGGCGACCTCCTGGCCGGGCCGGGGAGCCTCGCCCGACAGCTCGCCAGTCTCGCCGATACCCTCACCGAGCTGCTCAACCAGGCGGCAAGCCGCGGTCTGGTGGTCCCGCCACCCATCAGCAACAGCGTCCACGACCTCCGCGGCTGGGCCGCCCGGATCGACCAGGGCAGCGCCGGCCGACCGGCAGCGGTCGACGCCACCCGCGTGCTCGCCTACCTCCGCGGCCTGCCGGACCAGCAGCTCCTCGCCCTGCTCGCCGACCTGCCATGGGCACGACTGGATACCCTGCTGGACGCCGTCAACACCACCACGCCCTCGCCGCACGCCAGGAGCCCACGATCATGACCGCGCTCCAGCAGACCGCTCCCGCACAGCCGTCCCGGATGATGGCCCGGGCCATCATCGAGCTTGCCCGCAGTGTGGCGGCCATCGACCCGACCCTGCTCCCGGAACTGGCGGCCACGGCCGTGGCGGTCGACGCGCACGCGGTCGCGCTGGAGGCCACCCTGCACCGCTTCAACACGCTGGAGGGGCGGCTGGGACAGGCGGTGCAACGCCTGCGGCACGCCGGCCGCCACATCAGCGAAGCGCAATTCGCCGCACTGCTGGACTGCACCGGCGACTCCGACGTCCGCGTGCGAATCGAACAGCTCCGCAACGCATTCCCACCCTAACCACTCAGCCCCACAGGCCTCATCAGCGGTTCGCAACGCTGACGAGGAAGGTCCGGCCCCGGCGGGATCGCTAACGCCGATTCAGCCGGGGCCGGACCCCACCAACAGCATCCGACGCCCGCCACCGCTGCGGCGGGCAATCCACAAGCCGCCAGGGACGGCGGGTGCCAACTGAGAACTCCTGGAAGGAGGTGGTCAATGAGGACCTGACAACATCGAGGAATAGACTGTGTGTCATGCCATGGTGCCTCCCAACACCCAGGGTGGGAGGCACCGGCCTTTCCCGGAGACAATTCGATGAGAAGAATTCCGCTAGCATTCTCCGCGCTCATAAGCGCGGGTGGCTTGACGACGCTGGCCAGGGATAATAGGCCGCCGCTCCGACGGTCTCTCAGCATAATTCTCCTCCGCCGCGATCTCATCAATCGTTCAAGAGCCAGGCGTTAAAGAGGGCCGCCCGTTCCGGTGACAGGCGCGGACGGTGCTTCTGCTGCTCAGTGGACTGCATGGCCTCGGCGCTGTCACCACGGAGGCGTGAGCCTCTTGTAATATTGTAATTTAAGTTGCCGCTATGGGCTTCCTGCGCGGACGTCGGTCGTGGTAGGTTCCCCAACCTGCCCAATCGGTCGGATGTCGCGGGAGGCTTGGGTGGGGAACCAGTTTGTAGTGCTCGTGCTTCACGCTACCCCGCAGACCTCGGCGCAGCGGGCGGAGCTGGCGGCGAGGTATATCGGTATGAGCGTGCTGTACCTGATGGTCATCGGCGTCGCAGTGGCAGCCGTGGCCAGGGGGCTCAGGATGTACGTGCAGCTCGTGGAGATGGGCTGGCCCATCCTGATCGCCGTCGTCGCTGGGCTCGCGCTCATCGTGATGGGCTACGTCCTTGCTGACGTCCTGCTGTACTGGATCGGCGGCGGCCTCCTCGGGGCAATGATCCTGCTCTCGATGGCAGTAGCCGTTACCGGTACCGAAGCTGAGCCCGACCCCGACTCAACCTTCCGAACGGGGGCTTGGACGCCGTTCTTCCTCGCGCTTGTCGCAGGACTCGCGTAGCTTTCCGCCCGGTCCTTCAACGGCTGGGGCGACCTGCTCGCTGCCGCCGTGCTCCTCACGGCCCTTCGTGTGGCTGTCTTCTAGGACGTCATGGGTTCCACCCAGTGACCGCGCACACGAGCACCAGCAGCACAATGGCGGTCAGCAGAATGTCCGAGCCATTGATGTAGTGACGCCAGGGCACGATGGGACGGCGCATCGCAATCCAGGCACCTGAATATCGCCGAATCGCCGCCGAGCCGACCACAGCAGCGGCCAGGGAGACCATAGTCTTGACGCGGAAAGGGAGGATCACTCGATGCCCGGCGACTATAGCCCAGACCAGCACGACCCTGACCCGGCGCGCACAACGACTATCGTGCTCGCTGAGTTCGCCGGGCTCCGAGGCGAGATCGCCACGAGGATCAATCTCCAAGTCACCCTTATGCTTGGAAACCTAACCGTCCTCGGCGTCGTCCTCGGCATCGCCCTGAGCCGGCCGGACAACAGGAGCATCCTTCTCCTGCTGCCGCTCGTGACGCGCTGCATCGGCGTGCTCGTCATCGACTCGTTCCGCAACCTCGACATGCTCGGCCAGTACATTCACCGGTTTATCCGACCGCACCTCCGGATCACGTCGCAGCGCGAGATCGAAGGTGTGGAGGTGTTCGGTTGGGAGCGGTGGATCAGCGAACACCATTTCATGCCGTGGCTCTTTGTTCCGTATCAGTTCGTGCTATTCTTTGAGTTTCTCGGACCGCCGATCGCGGTCCTGATATACGCCATTCAGTACCATCGTCACCACCCTCATGTGCAAGTGAGTACGCTGCAACGCTGGCTCTGGTGGGCGGGCGCAGTGCTGACAGGCATCCTGATCCTCTACGCTCTCGGCTATGGGGTCTATGCGTTCTGGAGCTCCAAAGGGTCGAAGAAGATTAGGTCGAGTCCCGGGGACCGGAGCGCCGAAGGTGTACAGGACCGGCCGGACCGCGAGAGCACTTGAATCTAAAAGAGGATCGCTAGTTCCGGTGACATGATCGGGCCTTTGCTGGCAGGATGGCGATATGAGACCAACCGCTTACCGCCGCAACGCCCGGGGCCTGCGCGACCGCCAGGCGTTCGAACACGTCCGCATGCAGGCCGGT